>OMBK01000290.1_pt1 | contig 31435 bp, 31 predicted proteins | sample 1644881 | NCBI WGS metagenome assembly OMBK01 (sample SAMEA103958132, study PRJEB25191) | human gut metagenome | biome: human-associated habitat [ENVO:00009003]; feature: intestine environment [ENVO:2100002]; material: feces | place: Germany | collected 2013/2015
CACCAAGAAGGACGACGGTAAGACCGTCAAGTCCGGCCAGACCGGCGACGCGGGCGTGACCCTGTATGTGGGTATGGGCCTGGTAGCCGTCCTGGCTGGCGCGGTGATCGTCATCCGCAAGCGCAAGGAGAACTAACATAACCTTTCCGTGATTTTTCTCTATATGGCAAAAGCGGAGGCGCGTCAAGCGCCCCCGCTTTTGCTATTTTGTAGGCTGGGATCATTCCATCCCGCTTCGCAAAAAGTCCTCCAGATACTGCCTGCTCACCCTCCATTCTCTTCCAATTTTCATTGCAGGGATCAACTGTTGGGAGATCATTTTTCGCACTTGTTGCTTCGTGGTCTTGAGCAGGGCTGCGGTCTCGGCTACGGTGAGAAGTTCGGTCATGCCCACGGATCGTCGTCCCTTCTCGCAGCCATGCTCTTTTCCTCTTTGTACAAGAAGTTATGCAGCCGGCGCAGGTCGTGGCAGGTTAATCCCCAGTCGCCGGTTTCGTTACGATGAGGCTTGACGCCATATCTTTCGCAGCTCTTTCTCAGGTTCTCTTTGTCCATTTCCAGCAGACGGCACACCTCCTTGATACTGTAAAACTCATTCAAATCCGCATACGAAATATATTGAATCATAATATGCTCCTCCTATTGTATTTTTAGCGTGAGATGGGATTTGTACATAGAAATCGAGATTCTTTGGCACAGCTCACGCTATCCTATAACAATGTTCTTTGTTTCATTTTAAAATATCATAAAGTGAGCATATGGAATTCGCTTCACCTGGAAAAACAATTGCATTGACGATGCGTTCATGCTAAAATAGAGGTGAAAACTGGTTTGTATGTTATCGCAGGGAGGAAATCTGTATGTTTTTTGCACCATATGTGATTCGCGGCTCCAACGCGGAAAAAGTGCTGGTACAGATTCTTCCTGCCTCCCCGGAGGATCTTGCCGCTACCAAAGGCATTCCTTCGTGGCAGACGGATTGGGAGTCTGAATATCTGAGCAAGCCTTCTGTTGATAAGTTCGCTTTGAAGTTGGAAAATGGCGAGTTGCTCGCGCTGGGTGCCTATCAAATTTCTGGGCGAAAAGCATATGTCTACATTTTATATGTGGAAAGTGCACCTCAGAGCAATCCAACGCTTACCACCTCCGCAAGACGGGAATACTATGGCATCGGTGAGGTGATGATCGCTTTCGGCATCAAATACTCGATAGATGCCGGTTGCCGCGGAGATGTAGTGTTTGATGCCAAGACCGACGAGTTGGCTCGTCACTACGCAAAGGATTTTGGCGCAAAGCTGATCCCCAGTGCAGCCAGCGGTGGCCCTAAACGCTTTATGCTGGCCGATGAAGACGCCTGGAAACTGTTTTCAAAATATTTGGACGAGGAGGATGCTTGAACATGTCACCTGAACGCAAAAAAATTGATGACTTGGCCGCACAAGCCGGCGGATACTTTTCACTGCCGACTGAGGACAGCAAGGCTTATACCGATCTGCTCTTTGATATCTGTCGGCAGTTTGGCATCCGCTACTATACGGCAACGAAAAAAGAACGTTATTTTGTAGAGGAAGTAACCCGTGTCACTTGGGCAAAACAGCAGGAAGAAAAGGCCGGTATTCCCCAAAATATCCGGCCTGCGTTTTCTGCTTAAACCACCTGTTTTTTGACTACTATTTGACTACTGTTGCTGTAAAACGGGTCTGACCGATAAGGAACGAAATGGTACGAAAAACAATGAAAAACAGCCCTAAAACGCGGGTTTTGGGGCGCAATAATACGCTTCAATAAAGCCACCGTCCCATTGGTAAGGATGAGGTCGGCGGTTCGAATCCGCCCAGCAGCTCCAGAACAACACCTGAAATCCAACGGTTTCAGGTGTTTTCTTTTGCTTTTTGCAACTTTTTGAACGAATACGGTTTTGCAAATTTTCGTTGACCACATAAAATACCACAGACAGAACGAAGCGGAGTTCCCGACATGGCATCGGGAACTCTGCGTTTCTTCTTTGCTTGCTTCATGCCGGGGCTTGGGGCTGCTGCCGCTGGGCGGCAATTTCTGCTTTCATTTGGACGATCAGTTCTGCCAGTTTCTGTTCGCATTCTTTCTCGCTGTGGGCGTAGACATTTCGTGCGAGGCGGCATCCATTGGGGAGCCGAGGGGAGTACCGTCCTTCCCACAGGTTTTCGTTGATCTGGCTGACGCAGCCGGTGCCGGGTTTACGGCGCTGACCTTTGTAGGGCCGGAAGGTGGATGGAGCCGGTTTCCTTGGCGCTGTGTCTATATCCTGGCTGATTTCTGATTTGGCGATCCCTCGGTCGATTTTTGCCGCTGCGGTTTTGCGCATCTCATCTGTGACATGAGCGTAAACATTCAGAGTTGTTGCGGTGGAGACATGACCGATAATGGTGGAGAGGGTTTTCACGTCCATGCCGTTTTCCAGCGCCAGTGTTGCGAAGGTGTGGCGAAGGTCATGGAAGCGGACACGCTTGCAGCCGGCCCGCTCCAGTATGGCGGTCAGCCGCTTGCGGACAGCAGCGGGATCTCTGGGCGAGTCATTGTTCAGCGGGGAGGGGAACATCCATGCAGAGTTTATTTCGGTTTTGTAGTTGCTCAGTACCATCAGAACAGGGGGCGGGAGGATGACGCTCCGGTTGGACGCCTTTGTTTTCGGCTCGGACACTGCCAATTCTCCCTTGACCCGGTGTACCTGCCGCTTTACCTGAAGTTCTCCGGTGTTGAAGTTTAGGTCATCCCATTGGAGGGCGCAGATCTCACCACGACGCAGGCCGGTGGACAGTTCCAGCAGGAGCAGTTCGAAACAGCCGTCCTCTTTGGCCTGGATAAGCAGCCGTTGGATTTCCTCTGGGGAGAGAACCTGCATCTCTCTGGCCTTGGCAGAGGGGAGACGGCAGAAGTCGGAGAGATTTTTGGGGATGATCTTCTCAGAGACTGCCTTGTCCAGCGCCGCGTGGAAGGTGGTGTGGATGCCGCGGACAGTTTGGTCGGAAAGTCCTTCGCCATACTGTTCCTGCCGGAGCAGACGGCCATTTTGTTTAAGCCCGGTATAGAACTGCTGGATATCTCCGGTGGTAAGTTTGTTCAGTGGAGTGGGGCCCAAGTTTGGGATGATGTGCTGATAGATCCGCCGTTCATAGGACATCTGGGTGTTGGGGCGAAGATTTGGCTTTTTGTAGGTCTGGTACCAGAAGTCCAGCCATTGGGCGACTGTCATGGTCTGCCGGGGTGGTTGCGGCTCAGATCCTTTTTGTGCGGCAATCAAACTTTTGAGTTTTTTCTCACATTCGGCCTTTGTTTTTGCCAGCACATTTTTAGTTTTGGGCAGTCCGCTGTCATCGTAGCCGATGACAACGCGGCCCTCCCAGCGGCCATCGCTTCTCAGACGGACGGTGCCGCTGCCATGTTTTCTCTGCTTTGCCAAGGATTCATCTCCTCTCCAAGGTAGTCGGTCAGGAAACCGCCCACGATCTCAGCGGCCCGCTTCTGCATATCTCCGGTGGTGTGCGTGTAGGTGTCCAGCGTGAAGCTGGCCTTTGTGTGGCCCAGAATGCCAGCCAGTGTCTTGGCATCCACACCGGAGGACAGGGCATGCGTGGCGAAGGTGTGCCGCAGATCGTGGAAGCGGATGTCCGGCAGTCCCGCCTCGGTCAGCAAGGTTTTGAGCTGCTGATAGGCTCGACTGGGATTTATCGGCAGTTCTGGGCGGAACGGGTCATAGAAGATCCATGGGGAGCAGATTTGGCTCTGTCGTTTGCGGAGGATCTCTGCTGTACTGGGCGGCAGGATGATCTTCCGCGTTCCCGCATAAGTCTTGGTATCGCCTGTGGTGAGCGGCTTGCCTTTTTCCTTGTGGAGGGTACGCCGCACATGGAGCGTTTCCTGTTTCGTATCGAAATCCTCCCCCCGCAGTGCGCAGATCTCGCCGCGGCGCAGACCGGTGGTCACCGCGGTGTAGAAGAAATCATGCCAGAACGCATCCTTTTCAATGACTCTCATAAAAGCATCCAGTTGTGCTTCGGTGAGGATCTTCATGGGTGCGCCGTCAAACTTGGGCGGGTCAACTTCTGCCGCGGGATTGTTGGGGATCAGGTTCTGCTCCATAGCCGTTTTCAGGGCGTGGTGCAGGGTGGTGTGGATGCCGTGGACCGTTCTGGCGGAAAGGCCGGGGGATTGTCCATCTCTGGGATGTACCCGCCCGGTTTCCTGTAAGGAGCGGTAGAGCGACCGCAGGTCGACGGCAGTGATTTTTGAGAGAGTTTTGTTTCCGAGATAGGGTTTGACATGGAGTTCCAGAGAGCGGCGATAGCCGTTCAGGGTGGTGGGACGAAGCGTAGCGGCCATGTACTCGTCCAGCCATTTGTCCAGCCAGACGGAGAGGGACATATTGCTTTCTTCGGTCAGATCAACACCTTTATAGGCTTCGGTGAGCTGTCGCAGCTTGACAGACAGCTCTTTTTGCGTTGGCGCGGAGATGTAACGGAAGATGGAGTCACCGTTTTTCTTGTGGCCCACCACGATGCGGCCTTCCCAGCGCCCATCCTCCCGCTTGCGTACCATGCCGTCACCGGACGGTCTTCGTTTTGCCATGGATTTTCACCTCCAATCGAATTTTGTTTTTGATCATGCGTCTGTATCGTCCTTATCATGGACCTGCGCTTTGCTGCAGGCCCGTTCCTCTTCCTCTCTGGCGAAGGAGTACACCGGTTCCTCTGCCAGTTCTCTGTGAATTCCGCAGGCGAGGCGGTAGCCACAGATGAAGCTGTGGAGGGTTGCGAGGCCCCGCAGACTGTCCTCCATATCCACCAGCCGAAGCAGGAGTTTCCGGTCATCCTTCACCAGCCGGGAAGAGAGCTCTTTGTGAGTCCGGTCGACTTCATCGGACAGGTTCTGTATCGATCGGGGCTTGGTTTCGAACTGCCTTTGCAGTGCTTTCATGTAATCGTACATACTGTTTACCTCGCCTGCGGGAAGCGGTGCGGCTCTGCCACACACTGGTACAGGACCGCTCCGCAGTTACCGCAGATCAGGAATTTGATGCGGTTGCCCAGCAGACCGTTCCGCTTGAAGGTCACCAGCGCATCGCTCTGCCAGCCGACCCGGATATCTTTGCCGCCGCAGTACTGACACTGCCTGACCGGAAGTTGATTCATCATAGTCGCTTCCTCCGTTTCTGTATTTTTGCAAACACACAATACCGGAAGAGCAGATGAATAGCCAATGAAAGAAGTGTCTGCTGCGAAAATTCTACAAAACCAACAATGCGGACGATTTGGGTTTTGCTCTGAGAATATTTTTATTGACTTCAGCAGCCCAAAATATGACGGTGCCGCGCGGGTCTTACATAGACATGGTTGGCCCTTTGTACTCCTCGTACACATTGCCTTTCAGACCGTGGGCTTCACGCTTTTCCTGAAGCTGCTCCAACCGTTTGCGGTCGATTTGGATGCCGCCGGGGTTGGACTGCGGCAAGGAGTTCTCCTGGAAGATACTGCCCATGTGGTGGAGCAGACGGGTGACGCCCAGGAACACATTGGGAGGTCTGCCACTGTTCTGCTGTTGGAGAAGCGATTCGGCATAGGCATTACCCTGCACAGCGGATTTGGTTAACCAGTGGATGCCCATCGTTTTGTCGTACTCCACGCCCTGGCCCATGAGGTACAGCTTGCCCAGCATATACTGCGCATACTGATTTCCGTCCTGCGCCGCGCGGTCAAACCATTTTGCTGCTGCGGCGAGATTTTGCGCTACATTTTTTCCTCTGTAGAACTCCTTACCCAGACGGTAGGCGGCATAGCTGTTTCCACTTTGTGCAGCGGTTTTCAACCAGCGCATCCCTTGCTCAGGGTCACGCACCTCTACATCATTGGAGAGCAGCAATTTTCCGTGGGTGTACTGCGCATAGCTGTGTCCCTGCTCCGCCGCCTGCTGAAACCAGTACCGGGCATTAGTTGAGTTCGGTGTCAGCAGAGGACCATCCCGCCACAGCTTGCCCATGAGATACTGCGCGTGCTTGTCGCCGCTCCCGGCCAGTGCTTTCAGCTCAGAGACAGCGTCGCTGCGCTCCTCCAGAGTCAGGGTGTCATCACGGATGACGTCCCGCAGGTCCCAGTAGTCATAGGAGGCGTTGCGAAACTCCTCCGGTTCGCTCTCATGCTCCACGCCCTTGTCCTCAAAGAACAATTTGCACTGCCGGATATTTTCTGCTTCTTTTATCACAGCGTTTTTGATGGACCGGAATTCTTTCTGCTGTGACAGGGGCACACGCTTTAGTTCTTTGTCGTGGTAGTACGCATCCACCTTGCCCTGAAGGATCTGCCACTGCTCATAGCATTTGCGCACACTGGGAAGCCGCTCCATCTCATCTACGATCCGGTCCACCAGTTTCTTCTGCGGCTTCGGAAGATACCCGTAGGACTTCTTGCCCTTCACAGTTTCGAGCTGCAGAGCCAGTTCCAACATGAGCCGCTCCGCATCTGGATGATTGCAGATGCCTTCCTTCATGGATCGCACCATTTCCAGCATCGCCTTCCGTGCATCGCGCACCAGTTCATCACGGGACACCGACTTCTGCTCATAGAGATGGAGCATCTCGTTCTGGAAGATGTGGTTGGTGAGCGTGGATTTGATTTGGCGGATACCATCTTTGGAGAGATATGCTTGTCCTGGTTTTGCAGACCACGCCATCATATGCACGTGGGGATGTTCGCCCTCGTCATGGAAGGCGGCATACCAACGGAAGTCGTTGGAGGGTATCTTCATCGCTGCGGCGATGTCGTTGCGGTGAGCGCGGAGCAGATCCCGCCATGCGGCGGCGTTGTCGAAGCCCAACCTTGCGGCATCTTTACGTTTGAGGGAGATGATGTGGGTCCAGACGTTTCCGGCGTAGTTCTCCAACTCGTTCATCGCTGCATCCAAATCGATCCCATCGCTGTCTCCGAACAGACCGTGTTCACCCAGACGTTCCGCGCGGGGACGGGTGGCGATGTACTTCATGTACCGTTCCGACTGCATCACCGAATCCCAATTGGATTCGAGAGCCAGCGTGATGAACGCAGAGGCGTTGGCCTTGGTGGGCTTGTCCATGTAGTCGCCGTACTCATACAATTCTTTGACCTCTGGGAAATCCTTCACCAGTTTTGTGATGAGCTGCTCTTGCTTTCGTGTGGGGGGACGGTCATCCGGGATGATTTCCACCCGCTCACGGGTAGCGATGTACTTGAGGTAACCGGACGCACCGCCAGTACTCTTGATGTAGGGACTCTTGAGGATCAGCTTTGCCATTCGTCATCATCCCAATCCGTAGTTTCATCCCACAGCTGCGCACGCTTTTCCAGAGAGACGCGGCCATTGGTGGACTTCACATTTTTCACGCTCTGCGCACGGCGGCGTTTTAGATCGTCACGGTCGATCTGCATGGTATCCGCAATGATACCCATCAGCATGTCCAGTTCCACCGCATGGTTGAAGGACAGCGAGGAGAGATTTTTCTCCAGGATTTTAAGCCGTCCGTCCATAGCGGATGAGATCGCTCTGGGGAGCATGTCATTGCGGTTGGCGGAGAGCCAGTCCGCATAGAAGCTGACGGCCTTGTCGATGAACTCATTCATACTGCGGCAGTTATCCGCTTCGTACCACTGCTCAATCTTCTGCCTGGTTTCCGGCTCCGGCCGGTAGGTCAGGCGGTCTTTGTTTTCGCTCACAAATATCACTCCAATCTTCGTTAATGTCATATTAGATGCCGCTGGAAAGCCTGTGACCATCGGCGGTTTGGGGAAAGCAGACGCCAATCGTGAACAAATGCTCTGAAACAGACGCCAGAACACATGCACCTAAGAGGTGTCGCAAAATCCCCGTAAACTGCCCGCACTGCGGGCAGTTGTGGTTGCCCATAACGCCGGAAGTGGCGCCAGGGCTTTATCCCGCTTTTCCTTTCGTCCTCGCAACCTCGTCCAAAAGGGGGCAAAACCGTCCCAACCCCCTCGTTGGGGCTGGGACTCCACCCAGCCCCGAAGGGGCGCACACAGCGGCACACAGAGGCAAACACGGGGTGCTCATGCGCTTTGCCCATCGCCCGCCGGGATGAACTCGATGCCCAGTTTCTCAGCTTTCGCCTTCGCTTTCTGCTGCATAGTAGCGAGCTCTGCTTTTTCAAATTGCCGGTCGTAGTATGCCTGCGTGATCTCATGCATTGAGACGAGGGTGTAGAGCAGGTTGCCGTTTTTCTTGATGCCGTTCTTTGTGATGATTTTAGTATGCTCCGTGATGATGAGACCACGTTCCTCCAGCAGACGCACATACTTGGCAACGGTGTTACGGGAAAGGTGTAGTCTCTTGGCGATGGTCGCCTCGCTCGGATGACACTGATCTGTCTTCCTGTCCGCGCTGCGCAGCAGATAGAGGTACACTGCTACCGCACTGGCAGGCAGATCCATGTCCAGCAGGATGTTCGGAACCGGGAAGCAGTTTTTCACGTGTTCCCAACCAACGGGAGGTTTTGTTTTTCTCATGCGCGCTCACCGCCCTTCGTGTGCTCCTCCACCCACTGGATGAACTTTTCTTTCGGAACCACCATGCGGCTGCCGATGCGCAGTGTTGGAAAATTCTTTTCGTGCATCAGTTCGTATGCGCTGGACGGTGCGATGCCGAGTGTTTTTGCAACAAGATCTGAGTTGAGGAACAGCGGCAGTTCATCGTAGCTTTTGTAGACAGATGATTTCATTTTTGATTTTCCTTTCTTTTCTGTTTTGATTTTGATTGGCCGCACACCGTACACCTTCCTGCCCCAGACTTTCTGCGGCGTTGTCCCGTGTCGGCACGCTCCCCTTTGCGGATCTTGGCGCTGCTTCCCTCACGGTGTATGCACTCCGGCTGCGGGTATTCAGTTGTCGAGGTGTCATGAAACTTTTCGCTTTCGCTGTGTTCACCTTTATGTTAAAATAATTTCAAGGCGGCTTACATCAGGAAGTGATCTTTGAGGAGGTATCGGCATGGCTTCGGAATTGTACTTGATGGAGGTGGGCGATGGACGTTATTCCATCCTGCTTTGTGATGACAGGTCAATCACGCAGATGCCTGCACTGACTCCCGCGGAGACCTTGATCGCCTTTTCTGAACTGGACTACACGGACTACCGCAAGGCGGTGCGGTGGCTGCGGAACGAGCATCCTCTGTTTGAGGAGCGGATCGACATTCCTGTGAGCGACTTAGAGGACTTTGCCGCGGAGGCCATTTTGCTGACACCGGATCTGTGTGAGATCGATCCTGTGAGCGGATTTGTTGTGACGGACATTCTGCATCAAACTTTGCAGGCAGAGGATGACGGCACAGCGATGTTTCTGCTGGCTGCTGGACAGGAGATCCTGCGGGTGATGGAGGAACCGTTGCGTGTACAGAATTATCTTCGGAACATCATGGAGGTCACCTTCGACGGCACGGCTGGATTAACACCGGCGGAGCAGTATGAAAACCTGCGGGCAGCTTATGCCGACATTGCGCGGATCTGCGATCCGGCAAAGCTGCCGCGGTTGGAAAAACCACGGTCGTTCCGGCTTCGCAGCCTGATGGAACTGCGGATGCTGGTGTTGGCGCTCTACTTCGAACAGGACAACCAGCGGGTCTGCCGATGTGACTACTGCTGGGGCTATTTCATCCCAAAAACGAAAAAGGCCACCCGGTACTGTGACCGGGTGACCGATGGGCAGAGCTGCAAACAGCGAGGCGCGAATCTGGCAAGACTGGATAAGACTTCGGAGGATGAGGCGCTCCTGATTTGTAAAAAGCTGCGGGACAGAATGTATTCCCGCCTGCTGCGGTGGATCGACGCGGCACCTTCTGAGCGTTCCAACCTGATACCCATGGACTACGAGCAGTACGACCAGTGGAGCGAGAACGCTCGGCTGGCACGGGAGGAATATGTTCAGGGGAAATTGACCGCAGAGGGGTTCCTGCGAAAGATCGACACCACCCATGAGCTGACGAGCTACGAGGTGGACAAGATCGACCTGCCCGATGGGCCAAGTATGTGGCAGCGGCTTGTTGCGAGGGACTTCAGATTTGACCCGGAGAGATACTTTCCGGAAGAAATGGCATACCTGAACTTGAATCTGAACGACCCTGACCCGCAGTGGCTGATGCTGACCGCTGATGATCTGCGGAGGGAAGCGCAGAAGGGTCACCAGAGCCTGAAAGAGAAATACGGGAAATGAAAAATACTCGGGACCGGTTCGAGAGAACTGATTCCGAGTATTTCTGCTGTTTACAGCAGCGCAAGATATAAAACGGGAACGCTACAAAATGGTTGCCCTACGAGCCCCATGAATGTCTGAGGCCACACATGGGTGTAAATCTCACCGGAAAGCTGTGAGATTGAACCTTCGCTTGGCGTTAGGCAACGGAATTGTTAATGCGCAGAACAGCAACATGGAGATACCGGCGGTTGGAAGTACCTGTAATTAGCGGGCTTGTCGCTTAAAATCCGTTCTTGCAAAGGCTATTTCTCTGTGCTACACTATTACACAGATACACAAGAGGATGGGAGCGAGCTGCAATGAGCAACAGAAATATGGTTAATATAACCATTACAATGACGCGGGAGGAGCGAAAAGCATTAAAACAACTTGCTCTGGATGAGGATACCACGGCATCTGCGTTGATCCGTGAATGGCTGAAAGAGCATATAGAGCAGCAACAGGAGGTGAGCGACCATGGCGAGCATTGAGGAAAAAGTTGAGGAGCATTACAAGAAGATACTGGATGAGTTAGGAATCAGGCACTATGGAAAAACGGAGAGCATTAATCGAACCATTACAGATGCTCTGCGGTCTGCGGACTCCAAATCTGGTGGCTCTGGAAATAATTACCCCGATATTCAGCTTCTTTTGGAAAATAAGACCGCCCGTCGAATTCCTGTTATGATTGAAGCCAAGGGGTTAAAGAATCGATTGGAAAAGATCTCGAAGTCCGGGCAGATCGAGCTTATCACCTATTATGAGAAAGACAGTAAGCGCAAGGACGGTACGATACAGCATCACGCTGGCGACGCCAATTATTCCAGCATTATGAATTACGCCGTGAACGGAGCTGTCCACTACGCCAACGCCATCTTGGACAGCAGAGGTTACACTGAAGTGATCGCCATCGGTATTAACGGAACACAGATGAACGCCGATGGCTCTGTTCAGGATGCGGAATGCAGGGCGTATTATATCTCCGAAAAGAATAATCGTGTCCCTAAGCATATTCCAGAACTGGATAAGGAATGGTCGCTGTTGAAGACGGACAATCTGGATAGATTTTTTGCAATGCTGGACAAAATGACGCTGACCGAGAAGGAATTGGAAGATTTGAGACAGCGGACAGAGACTGCGTTGGAAACGAAAATTAAGTCGATTCACCAAAGTCTATACGATGATCCCAAGCTGCGGACAGCGCTGACCACGAATGAGAAACTGTACCTATTCTGCGGTCTGATCATGGTCGGATTGACTACCAAGGGTGTGGCACCGCTGGACGTAAATCAGTTTACTGGTAATGACGATCAGGAGGACAACGACAGTACGATCATTATTACCCGAATCCGCTCTTTCCTGAAAAAGAAGAAATGTGGCGACGATAAGATACGCATGATTTTAGACCTTTTGCAGCCAGTGTTTAAAAAGGAAACCCTGTGGAGACCGGTAAATGGCGAGAGCATCCTCAAAAGCCTGTTTAAGCAGGTGAAGCAGGATATCATCCCTTGTTTGGAGAGCAATCTGCACCTTGATTTTACTGGGAAAATTCTCAACTCTTTGGGAGACTGGGTACATATCGAAAATGACAGAGAGAATGATGTTGTGCTCACGCCACGCTATGTAACAACGCTGATGGCGAAGCTGGCCCGCACTAATATGGACTCTTTCGTGTGGGATCGAGCTATGGGTTCTGCTGGATTTCTTGTGTCGGCTATGGACATCATGATAAAAGATGCGCAGGCAAAAATCCACGATCAAAAAGAGTTAGAGAAGAAAATCACCAACATCAAGGAGCATCAGCTTTTGGGCGTGGAAATCCTCGGTAATATTTATATCCTGGCTGTGCTGAACATGATCTTGATGGGGGACGGCTCATCCAACATTTATAATGGCGATGGTCATGATTACAACAATGAGACCGGAAAGTTTCCTGCCACAGTATTTCTTCTGAACCCTCCCTACTCTGCGGATGGCAAGGGCTTCAACTTTGTGCAAGAGGCGCTGGAAAAGATGACCTCCGGCTACGCCTGCATTCTGATCCAGGAAAATGCGGGCAGTGGAAACGGCTTGCCCTATACGAAAAAGATATTGGAGAAAAACACCCTTTGTGCCAGTGTCCACATGAGTGATATCTTCTGCGGAAAGTCCAGCGTTCAGACGGCTATCTATGTGTTCCAGGTCGCCCGTCCCCACGAGGTGGACGACATGGTAATCTTTATTGATTTTAGCAACGACGGTTATGCCCGGCAAAATCGCAAAAAATCCAGCCAGGAGGTCAATTTGCGGGATGCCGATCACGCTGCTGAGCGGTATGCCGAGGTGGAGGCCATTGTGCTGGGTAAAAAGCCCAGGACTCAATACTATACGGAAGAAAACGGCCTTGTGATTCGGGATACCGTATCGCTAAATGGCAACGACTGGACCTTTGCCCAGCACAAGGTGATCGATACCATGCCTACGGAGGAGGACTTCCGGAAAACTGTGGCGGACTATCTGGCGTGGAAGGTTTCCCAAGCAATTAAAGGGGACGGTGGATATGGAGTATAAGGCATTCCGAATAGGGGCTTTGTTCGAAAAATTAAATGCTCCATATATTGGGGCTGGCCGCAAACAGGACAATGTCTCTAAGGAAAGAACAGAAGAGTTTTCATTGCCGTTAATCAATTGTAAGTGGGGCGACAATGGGATCATGTACTATGGTCGGCCTTCTGACTTTGTTCACTATGAAAATGTCCTTTCTGTTGTTTATAACGGTCCGCCTACGGTTGGCACGGTTTATGCACAGCCGCTGATTGGAGTTTTCACCGACGCTTATTTGATAGCACTCAAAAAATCTGTAATGCCGCATATGTCGATGGAGCTGTGTCTTTATCTTAAAACTGCGGTCGAAAAGGCAATCCATGATACAAAATATTCGAGAGCGGATAAGGCAACATGGACAGGCAAGGTTGAGAACGATGAGATTTTTCTCCCGGTCACAGATGAAGGAACGCCGGACTGGGAGTATATGCAGGAACGAATCAGCGTGCTGGAGCAGGAACGAATCAGCGTGCTGGAGCAGTATCTCCTGGCTGCTGGATTGGATGACTACAAGCTGACGACCGAAGATCAGGAAACGCTGAATAAGAAGGCTACATTTAAGCCCTTCCGTATTGGAGATTTGTTTGTCCCGCTGAAAGGTGGGTATATTGGTACCGGAAAGAAAATTGGTTCTGCAACGAAAGCGCGTAGTGAGGAATATTGTATACCGCTGACTTGTGCCAAGCTTGGGGACAATGGTATTATGTACTGGGGCAAGAAAGGTGATTTCCGCACCTATACAAATGCGATTTCCATTATAGCTGATGGCGCGGTTTCGGCCGGCCTTGTTTATGCTCAACCGGAAGAGACCGGAGTATACAGCCACTCCTATTTTATTAGGCTGGAAAATGTCGAGGTTTCCTATCGGACAAATCTATATCTTGCGAGTGTATTGAACAAAGTTCTTTACCCGAAATATTCCCGTGAGAGACCGCCGCGGTGGGAAAATAAAGTAGAAAATGACAGCATTTTACTTCCTGTTACGGCAGAGGGGCAGCCAGATTATAGCTACATGGAACAGTATATCCGGGTACAGGAAAAGTTGGCCATTCGGGATGCTATAAAGCTCAAGGACGGGATTATCGAAGAGACAAAGTGCGTCGTTGGGGCGTAATATTGTCTGTTGATGAGATGAACGGCGTAGTTTTCTATATGTCTCGAAATGTGGAAAACTACGCCGTGTCGAGGTGAGCAAATAAAAGGGGGACGGCAACAAAATGGACAAGAACTCCAAGAAAAAAGAATTGGCGCTTCGCAGTTCTGCTGCGGAATATTTGACTTTTGTGGCCTCCACCGGCGACAGTGACGAAAGTTTTGAGATGCGTTATGAGGATGAGAATATCTGGCTGACGCAGAAGATGATGGCGGCGCTTTACGATGTTGACATTCGCACAATTAATGAGCACATTAAGAAAATATATGACGACCACGAACTGTCGGAGGAGGCAACTATCCGGAATTTCCGGATAGTTCAAGCCGAGGGGGGACGGCAGGTCAACAGAGAACTGAAGCATTACACGCTTCAAATGATCATTGCTGTTGGATTTAAGGTCAATAATCCCCGTGCGGTACAGTTTCGCAAATGGGCGGGACAGATCGTGAAAGACCATACCATCCAAGGCTGGACCATGGATAAAGAACGCCTGAAAAAAGGACACATGTTTACGGATGAATACTTTGAGCGTCAGCTCCAGTACATCCGTGAAATTCGGCTGTCTGAGCGGAAATTCTATCAAAAGGTCACGGACCTCTACGCTACAGCTTTCGACTACGACAAGGATGCAAGGACCACCCGTCTGTTTTTCCAGACTGTGCAGAACAAGCTGCATTATGCCGTTCATCGCCACACAGCGGCAGAGCTGATCGTGGAGCGGGCTGATGCGGCGAAAGAACACATGGGGCTGGCAACCTGGGAAAATGCACCAGACGGAAAAATCGTAAAGGCTGATGTGACCGTAGCCAAGAATTATTTGAGCGAAAAGGAAATGTCATATCTGGAGCGGATCGTGTCTCTCTATTTGGACTATGCTGAGCTTCAGGCTGAACGCAAAATTCCTATGAGTATGGAGGATTGGGCGAAGCGTCTGGACGGGTTCTTGGAGTTTAACGGAAACGAACTGCTGACGGGACCCGGTAAAATCAGCGCGGAGCAGGCAAAGCTTCATGCCGAAACAGAGTTTGAGAAATATCGAATTATTCAGGATCGACTCTACAAGAGCGACTTCGATCGATTCCTCATGTTGGAGCAGTCGACGCATGATGCTCTGCCGGAGGATTGACTTTCTATTGTTTACAGCAGCGCAAAATAAAACTCTTTTCTTGTTGAAAAACTCGGGGCTCCAAAATTAACGGAGGCATCCGTTAGGGGTGCCTCCGTTAGTTTTAGAACAGCTGTAGCGCGATTGAGAAGGCGAAAGGAAGAGAAATGAGACGCAGCAAACTATCTGACCATACCTTTCAAAAAGGCAAGTTTATAACGCCAATAAATGCAATACCGCTGATGCATGAACTTGAAGACGAAAAGTCGTGGACTTATGGCCGCATGCCAGAGTACCTTTGGATTGGATTGATTTTGAAATATTATGGACGAGATGAAGGGTTAAGAAAGTCCTACGGCATTATTTCTGCATTACACAAATTGGCACCTGGCCTCTATACAGCAAGATTATCACAGATATTAAAGCTGGACGCAGATATTCAAAAGAGATTTTATGATTACATTATTTGCAGTGGAGCTAAAGAAGCACTTGCGCCGTTAACGGTTTTTCTTACTGCAAGCAAAGCCCCGGTTTTTGCTAAGTGCTTTTATTGTCCAGATCAGAGTGTTGAGGACAGGTGTGAAGCGATAATTCAGACAATGCGTGAAATAATGGATCACCAATCTAATGAAGCAACTGATATCAGGTTTGTAGCACTCTATTTTAATCAACTTTCAGGGGAAGTACATCTTTTAAGAGAACAGGTGGATTTGCTGGTGGCCTATCCGTCATCCAAACACACTGATGAAATAATGTGCATGGCTCGTCCAACAGTACGTTCTCTTGAAATGATGATTTTGACTTTTGAAGAGGTTGACTCTGCATACTTGAAGGAATTTTGGAGGTGTGTAAGCGAAATGACAGATTGCAGTATATTCGCCATTCGATTTTCAGAGGAAAAGAGAAACATCACCGCATACATGGAAAAACTGCATGAGGTATTTGTGTATCTCTCGGAACTGTTTTTAACAGCTGACCCGCTTAATGAGAAAATGAGTGTTTTGCTCGGGATTGCGACATATTCTTATAAGCGATTGAAGGAAATTTATGAGCATCAGTTATTTAATTCTATATCTGGCAGAAGTTGCGTGCGTGTCTTGATTGAAGACTATATTATGATGAAATATCTCGTAAAAAACGAGTCGTTTCATGAAAATATTTGGCGTGATTATCAGCTGTATGGTATGGGGCTATATAAGCTCGTTTTAGCAAGGCACAGGGAAAATGGTGCTTTAGAGGAATCTCATTTCGTCGAAAAATATATCGAAGCTTTAGTCAATGAATTCAAGGGTGAAGAATTCATTGATATGGATACTAAATATTTTGACAAGCAAAACATAAGGCTTAAAGCGGAAGATGTCGGAGAGAAGAATCTATATGGCTTATATTACGATTACGATTCTTCTTTTGAACATGGATTATGGGGAGCTATTCGTGAGTCTTCTCTTTTGAAATGTAACAACCCCGCTCATAAATATCATTGTGTTCCGGATGTTGAGGACGAAACCAGATTGAAAACCGTTCTGCCAGATTGTATTATGATTATGAACAAAACTATATCTTTTTTGGACGAGATATATGGTATCCCAGAACAGTTGTTAAATGAGGTAATTAACTTTGAAATCAAACCTATTGCTGGATAAGATTCATTTAATACAAACTGAATATAAAGAATTGCTCGCAACTTTGTTGCCAAAATTAAAAAGTAGCCATTCACCAGAAGCGTTGGATGAAATTAATTTATTCTGGCTGCGTCATATCGAGGAAATTCAGCTGTATCTAAAAGCTTGGTTCCCTGGTGAAAACAGTTACGTTTTCACGGCTGCCACATTTATGGATTTTGAGGATAACGAACACTTACCTTTTTTGTTAATGGGAGACAAGCATATTCTTGATGATCCTCTGAGTAAGTATTCAGAAATACGAAGTAAAATGCCAGATGGCAAAGATGCTGAATTTCTATATGAGCAAATCGGAGTGACAGCAGAAGATAATCTGAAGCTATTAGAAAATGTTCATGGTGAAATCCTCATACTGCCGCTTCGACTTCTCAACCAATCAAATGGCTATCATTCGCTCTATAGCGTCGGGGGACAAGCATTTATTAGCCTTTTTAATGGAATCGACAATCTGAACGATTACTTTGCAAAGTGTAACAGCATTGATGATATTATACGATTTGCCCGTGAAGATATTGGAAGATTAGTGATGTTCTCGGAAGATGATAATGTGATGTTACCATTTGGAGAGCGGTTCAGGGGCGCTTTGTCTGGAACCAAATACATGGTAGATCGAGCCAAGCCAGATTCATACAATTTCTTTATACTTGTATTTGGGTGTATCCAACAAGCCATTGATGTTCTTGTATCGTGTATAGAGTACGGCTGTATCCCATATATTAGATATCCAGTTTCGCTTCACTACATCTCACTATTGTCGGAAAGTATGTTAGACATAGAGCACATAGTCAAGCTTCGTTTCAAGATGAGTGTTGCATTTGTTGTTTATCAGCTTTGCGATAAGGGTAGACTTGCAAGAGTTAGTTTAGAAGAGTTTTTGAAACAGATTCAGGCATATAACTTTAATGAAAAGCTGTTCCGAGTTCTTGCCGAACATGATATTAATGAAAATAGTTTCTTAGGGCATACAATTACACAGCTGGTAATTGACGAGTTAGAGGCATTCTATAATATACTGGCTGAAGAAAGCGGTATATAAAGTAAAAAAATCTGGCGAGTAACTGATAGAGATACAGCGGATGTGGTTTCTGACTTTGTAACCAAGGTTGCGGAGAGCGAGTTTTACGATCAGCGGGCGAATGCGTAAAATTGCGGCTTGACCACAGTTCCACCACAGACAGATGTGGAAACAACGGAGGCTGCACTTCTCGAAAGTTCTGGAAACAACGTTGTTCGTAACAAAAATGACTAAAAACAAGTAGAAATTGTTATAAAAATTATCAAAAATCTCTTGGTAAGGATGAGGTCGGCGGTTCAAATCCGCCCAGCAGCTCCAAAAAGTCCTGTTTTCGAGAGAAAACAGGACTTTTTCTTTACTTTTTGGCTGATTTTATCTGTGGGTCAGGGTGTGGGGCAAAGTTGACCCACACCCTGACCCACACGCGGAAATGCGCGGAAAAGGACAAAAAGCACCGGAGAGGAAGTTCGGTTTCCCCTCCGGTGCTTTTATCGTTTTCGGCGTTTACATCACCTGCGCCATGAAGCCGCCCATGGTTTGTGCGGCTTCGTCCTGTTTCTGTCGGGTGGCGTGGGTGTAGGTTCGCAGGGTGAATCCTGCATCGTAGTGGCCCAGCATACTGCTGACAGTTTTCACGTCCACGCCGTTTTGCAGAGCCAACGTGGCGAATGTGTGTCTGAGATCATGAAAGCGTATGTGCGGCAGGCCCGCATCCTTCAGTATCTTCTTATGCAGGTTCACGATGGAATCGGGGTAGTACATTTCCCCGGTGATGGGCGACGGGAACATGTACGGGTTATTGGGGTGCCTCTTATGTTCGGCGACCAGTAGATCGACGGCCTCCTGCGGGATGCTGACCTTTCTGACGGACGTTTCCGTCTTGGGACGCGAGAGCGTCAGCTCACCGTTGGGATTCTTGACGTACTGCTTGCTGACGGAGATGGTCTTGTCCGTGATATCGAGGTCACTCCACAGGAGAGCGGTCAGCTCACCTTTGCGCAGTCCGCTGACCAGTTCCAGATAGAACATGGGCAGCAGGCCCCTTTTGTCCGCGGCGTCGAGGTAGGTCTTGATATGCTCCGGCTGGAGAATTTGCATCTCGAATTTCTGCACCTTCGGTGCGATGCAGTCTTCAGTGGGGTTGCGGAGGATCAGGCGCTCTTTCACAGCGCGGTTCAGGGCGTTGTGCAGCATCAGGTGCAGACTGCGAACGGTGGTGCTGCTAAGGCCCGGATTGCCGTGACCGCTTTTGCGGTTGGTACGACCGCTCTCCATCAGCTCCTTGTAGAGCTTTTGCAGGTCGTGTGCAGCCAGCTTCGCGAGCTTGATGTTGCCGATGCGGGGGATGGTGTACTGCTCGATCATCAGGTGGTAACGATCCGCCGTGGCGACGCGGACATTTGGCTTGGCGTAGATGTCATACCAGCTTCGCAGCCACGTGGCTACGGTGTACTCGTCGGCACGACTGACATCGACGCCCTTGGTGGCTTCCATTGCGGCGGCCAGCTTCGCTTTGCACTCCGCCTGCGTCTTGCCCAAGACGTTTTTGATGATGCGCTTGCCGGTTTCTGCGTTGTAGCCTGCGGTGTAGCGACCCTCCCAGCGACCATCGCTGCGTTTGCGGATATTTCCTTCTCCATTTGCACGTTTCTTCGCCATCGAATCAACTCCTTTGCTTTTTGTTAGCAAACATACATATGGCTGCTGTGCTTCTTCCCGCGCCGCCGGTGTTGGTGGCGATGTCGTTTCTGTTGAGCTGCGTTCCACCTGCCCGCAAGCCGTGAGCAGCAGCGTCGCACTGATTGTCAGTAATGTGATCTTAGTTTTCATCTTCATTCTCCTCCGTTGCGCAAAGAACGGTCAGAGCTTCCTCTGACCGTTCTTTTTGGTATAGTTGTGATTCGGTTGTCAGTTCCAGCGCAAGCCGGAAGCCGCACACAAAGCTGTCGAACGCAGCGTTCTCTGCCAGCAAGTCCCTTGTGTCTAGAAGTCGCAGCACCAGCTTGCGCTCCAGCTTTTCCAGCCCACGCATCAGCTCACGAAAGGCCTCGTCGTACTGCCGCTCGATTTCTGGCTTGGGCAGTTCTTTCCAGAATTTGCAATGCAGCTCCCGCAGGGTGTCGTACATGGTTCTCACCTCCCGCAACAAACAAGTATCACAGAAAAGGAAGAAAGTCAACAAAAAACGGAACAATTCGCATTTCAGAGTAGCAAGCGTTGTGTTTATATCGAACGATGCATAGGTATATACTCTTTACTTGGCGCAATCAAAGGAACTTCGGCGGAAGAGGAGGATACCCAAGATTCTCAGTACTTTGACGAATAGACTGACGCTCGTGCAAAATCATTAGTTTTCCACTGCCATAAGCAATTTGCTTCCCGGATTCATCCGTAATCAACACTGACGACACACACAATTTATGCCCCGCCTTAATTAATAATCCTTCTGCAGTTAATGTGTTACCGCGTGTCGAAGCAAGATTGTTTACATACAAATCGATTGAAGTACATCCACAATCCGCTTCTAGCGAGCAATATGCGGCCCAATATGCAGCTGTGTCGACCAGCGCTGCATATACACCGCCGTGAATACCTCCAAACATATTCTCCATTTGCCTGCCGGCACGGCAGATTATCTTCGACCGTCCGGGGGAGACTTCAATAATTTGCAGTCCCAGCAAACGACAGTATGGGCTTTGGTTTGCTAACTCTAACAATTTTTCAATGTGTATCGGATTAATTTCTTTCATCGTATCGCACCATCTTTGTTTCCTAAGTAAAAAGGCCGTCAAAAGACGACCTTTCTACTTAGGAAAAATTAGTATGTATCTGTGAAGGTATTATGGCTTTTAAATTGAATGCCGCAGTTCGTCCTGTTCTGCATCGTATTCTGCCAGAGCTTTCTTAATTTCTTCATCGTTCATCTTGTAGATGCCAACGCCCGTAACAGCAAGCAGAATCGCAATGATAGGCGTGAGCCAGCAAGTAAAGCAATAGATTCCATAACCACCACTGCCCCAAACATCGACGCCCAAAGTGGACGCATACAGCAAACCAGAGGTTCCCCACGGAATCAACGGAGCCATGATAGTGGAGCCATCTTCAATGGTACGGGACAACACTCGGGCAGGCATACCATGCTCTAAGAAAGAACGTTTATACATGTCAGGCAGGCAAATAGAGCTAACATAGGTAATACCAGAGAGTGCTAATAGGATGAAACTAGTGCAAAAAGCCGCTGCCATCAACGGGCCCCTGCCTCGAATACGTGAGGTAAAAGGTTTCATAGCAGTATCCATAAACCCAACACCGCTCAGAATAGAGGTATAGGCATATCCACAGAAAATAATAATCACAATGCTGGCCATGGAGGTGATGCCGCCACGAACCAACAGCTTGGAAACCATAGGATCAGCTAATGTTGCATCTAAACCAGACACCATGTCCATCTTAAAACCGCTGTACGCTGACAGCACACCACTTTGAATAGAAAATCCTTGATAGAAGCAGCCAATCAAAATGGCCAGTAGCGCAGCCGCCAGCATAGTGGGAACCGGGGGCTTCTTTGTGATAGCGCCAATCACAATGACTACGAAGGGGATAATCAACAGAATACTCCAGTTAAACATACCATCCAGAGTGGCAATCATATCCAGTGCGGCCTGAGGCAGGCCATCGGCTGCCACTTGGTTGGTATGCCCCAGAATAAAGAAGCCTGCTAAAGCAAGAAGGCTTGCTGGGGTTGTTGTCCACATCATTGATCCGATATGCTGATAGAGGGTGCATCCCGCACACAGCGGTGCCAAATTGGTCGTATCAGATAGAGGTGAAATCTTATCACCGAAAGTTGCACCGCAGACTATAGCGGCGGCCGTCATCGGCAAAGACACACCCAGACCGGCGGCGATCCCAATACAGGCCACACCCGCGGTGCCAGCGCTTCCCCATGAGGTTCCCGTCACCGTGGAGAAAATAGCACACAAGACAAAGGACATCGGAATGACCAGAGACGGCTTGATGAGCATAACACCGTACCGAATAACCATCGGAATGGCTCCGCAGAAAATGAACGTACCGATTACCGTACCAATCGCCCAGATAATCAGAATAGTGGACATCGTTTTAGAGATACGTTCACAAATAAAAGCCTCAAGATCCGCATAGGTATAACCTAGTGTCATTGCCATAATGGCAACACAAGCAGCGGAACAAAGTAGCATAATATCGACTTTCAGTCCAAGGCCGATGTAACCGCCGCCAACAAACAGCACCAGAATGCCGATAGCTGCAATTGATAAAGCAAAAGAAGGGGCTTTTTTCTCTGTTGTTTTTACATTCGTTTCCAAGTTCTTTCCTCCTATTCAATTGTTCTCTGAACTTCGGAAAGGCGGGTATATAATGCGAGGAAAGAATGAAGCTGCACCATATACCCGCCTTCCCCATGTCAAAAGTTGTTTTCTCTCTTTGCGGGAATAATGTTGTCCTATATATGATTTCTTTCTTATAGAAGTTCTCTCTGCGTAGCAAATTCCTCTCTTAATGCTTTTTTAATGATAGCATAGAATGATCGGTCGGTCTACCCGTGATCCATTCTATCTCAAAGCCGGACAGAGAGGTTATTCGTCACCAATACCAGCTTTACCAGCAAAATAGTCATCGCGCCACTTCAAAGCAGCCTTGACTCCCTTTTCATTGGAAATACGGCTAAACTCCTCAATTTCAGGGGTTTTGAAGAAGCGGAAGTACATAGTATAATCAAGCCACATATCCAGACCGGTGCGGATGCCCATGGTCTCGAACTGCTTGTTGATACCCCATTTCTGCACAGAGATGATTTCAGGAGGCATCTTGATCAGCTTATCAGCCAAGTTTTCAACGTACTGCTCCAGCTCATCCAGAGGTACGGACTTAGTAATAAAGCCGCACGCCTCAGCCTCTTTTCCGTTGATTTTTTCGCCGGTCAGCATCAATTCTTTACCCTTGCGCAGGCCGGTCAGCCAAGGCACCATCAAATACACGGACGCAGCGCCGAATTGAATCTGAGGTTCGCCAATCAGGCAGTCATCAGAAGAAATCACATAATCGGCGGGCATCATCAGTTCACAGCCGCCACCCAGACAATAGCCCTGAATCTGGCAAATCACCGGCTTACCCATTTCCCACATTTTCCAACGGGCGGCGTTGCTGCCGTCGCGGAAGCCGGCGCGTTCTTCCATGGGGGTCTCGACAAGATTCATCTCAGCCTGGATATCATAACCGGCAGAAAAAGCACGGCCAGCACCCTTTAAGATGACAACACGAATGCTCTCATCGGCGTCTGCCTCCTTCAGATATCCCAGAACATCCTGATACATTTCTCCATCCAGCGCATTCAGCTTTTCAGGCTTATTCAGGATGATATACGCCTTGTAGCCCTTCTTCTCGTACAAAACATGACTACCCATAATGCAGTCCTCCTTATGACTTGATGATGTCGTTTTCTTTTGTAGCGTCATGACTGCTATGGTTCTATGATAGTATTGAATTATCAAAAAATCAAATGCAAAAAATTGTCTCAGTTTAGCAAAAAATTAAATAATCACAAACAGAGGACTTTTTTCGGCGAATTTCTCTTGCACTTTTCACAAAAATAGTGTATTCTGTTTGTGCAACAGGAAATGTTTTCTTTTACTTATCATTCTTTTAGATAAATGAATACAATTATTTTGCGGAAACGGGTGACATTATGACATTTGACGAACTGCACACATTTATTTCACTGGCACAAACCAAAAGCTTTAGTCGCACCGCTGATATACTCTTTACCTCTCAGTCCACAATCAGCTTTCGTATCAGGAACATCGAATCGCAAATCGGACGTCCTTTGATCAACCGTACCACAAAGCGTATTGAATTGACTCCAGCTGGTCAGGATTTCCTTACTTACGCAATGCGTATTGAAAACTTATATGAAGAGGGGATGCAAGCGGTCAGTTTAAATACGTTTCATTATAAAATTGCAATTGGATCACCAGATTCTTTTTGGAACAACATTTTGTTTCCCGCATTAGAGCGGTACTTTATGGAACATAAAGAGATATCATTCAAGTTAGTCTCTGATCATTCATGGGTTCTTAATCAAATGATTATCGATGGCCGCCTAGACGTTGGCATCAGCTTTATTCCCGTCCGGCATCCTAATATTGAGTATGTTCCTTTAGCAAAAAACCCGTTTGTTCTTGTATCACATAAGGATATGGTTCTACCTAGTGATTGCATGACGCCGCAAAACTTCAATGAATTTCCTTTGATCTATTGCCATTGGAGTGATTCTTTTAATGAATGGTTCAATGAAACATATTGCCTCCAATCTCACTTTTTTGAACTAGAACGAGCCTCTCTATTTATTCAGATGTTACGCAACCAGTTAGGAATAGGTTTCCTTCCTATGCGGGTAGCAAAGCACTATCTGCAAAAAGGCGAATTGGTTCTTTTAGACTTTGAATCGTCTGAAACAGCCCCGTGGGAAGAAAACTATATTATGTATAATCGCAAGTGCGAAAATCGCACACGCCCTATTGTAGAAGAGATTCAACGCTATGTTAAAGCAGCAGAGCTTGATTTTCGATAGACATAAGCAGGCTCCTCTGTCCTAAATGACAGAGGAGCCTGCTTTCTTGCTGAGCAAGAATGTGAAATAGCCGCAAAGACGCCGAGATTGTATGGAATTCAAAGAAGGAAAGAGGATAACACTTGTTTTGCGGCTAACACAGCAAGAGTCAGTCCACCTTCTGCGCGGCCTTGTAGGCCTTGATGGCCTCGGTCAGCTTGGGCACGATCACGTGCAGGTCGCCCACAATGCCCAGATCCGCCAGCTTCATCATGGGGCAGGTCTCGTCCTTGTTGATGGCGATGACGAACTCGCTGCCCTCCATGCCCGCCAGATGCTGGATAGCGCCGGAGATGCCGCAGGCCACGTACAGGTCAGGGTGTACCGTCTTGCCGGTCTGGCCCACCTGACGATCCTTCTCGATCCAGCCGCTGTCCACGCCGATACGGGAGGAGGACACCTCGCCGCCCAGCACTTCGGCCAGCTCACGCAGAGGCGCGTAGCCCTCGGCGCTGCCGACACCCCGGCCGCCGGACACCAGCACCTTGGCCTCAGTAATGTCCACGGACTTCTTATCGTCATGCACCACCTGCAAAATTTCCACATTGCGGTCATCCATCGAAAGTCCCGCGTCCACCACGGTGACCTTCCCCTGACGGCTTATATCCCGCTGGGGCATCTCCATGACGCCGGGGCGCACCGTGGCCATCTGGGGCCGGTAGTTGGGGCAGATGATGGTAGCCATCACGTTGCCGCCGAAGGCGGGACGGGTCATCTTCAGGTTGCGGTCGGCGGTGTCCAGCTTCTCGATGCGTTCCTCCGGCAGAGAGGTAGCCGCACGCAGATAGCCCTTGTACTTCTCCACATCCACATCCAAACGGGTGCAGTCGGCGGTCAGGCCGGTGTGGATGCGTCCGGCAATGCGGGGTGCCATATCGCGGCCGATGGAGCTGGCGCCGAACAGCACAATGTTGGGCGCATAGCTGCGGATCACATACTCCATGCCCTTGACGTAGGGCTCGGTGGTGTACTCCGCCAGCACGGGATGATCCAGCACCAGCACCTCGTCCGCGCCATACTGGCACAGCATGTCGGCCTTGTCGGCGATGTTGTGGCCCATGAGAACGGCCACCACCGCCTCGCCCAGATCGGCGGCCAGTCTGGTGGCCTCGCCGATCAGCTCAAGGCTGACCTTCTGGATGCTGCCGCCCCGCTGCTCAACAAATACGAAAATATTCTTGCTCATCTCTTGTCCCTCCTGTCAGATGATGTGGCGCTGGATCAGCTTGTCCATAATGGCCGCCACGGCCTCGTCGGCGCTGAGACCCTTCAGCACCGTGCCCGCCGCCTTGGCCTGCTTGCCGAAGGACATGAACACGTTGGTGGGAGAACCCTTCAGGCCGATCCACTCCGGATTCAGCGCATCCTTCAGGTCGTCGAAGCCCCACACCGTAACATCCTTCTCATAGGCGTCCACGATACCCCAGGTGGACATGTACCGGGGCTCGTCCAGCTCGGACAGCGCCGTCACCAGACAGGGCAGCTGCACCTTTAGCATGTGGGCCTGATCCTCAAACTGGCGCTTGACCACTACGCTGCCGTCCTCCAGCGTCAGCTCCTCGGCATAGCTGACCTGGGGCACGCCCAGCTGCTCGGCGATCTGAGGGCCTACCTGTGCGGTGTCGCCGTCGATGGCCTGACGGCCGGTGATGACCAGATCGAACCCGATCTTCTTCAGCGCCGCGGCGATGATGGTGGCGGTGGCATAGGTGTCGGAGCCGCCGAACTCACGGGCGGACAGCAGATAGGCCTCATCCGCGCCCATGGCCAGCGCTTCCCGCAAAGCCACATCCGCCTGGGGCGGGCCCATGCACACCACGGTAACGGTGCCGCCCACCTGCTCGCGCAGCCGCAGCGCGGCCTCCAGACCGGCCTTGTCGTCATGGTTGATGATGCTGGGCACGCCCTCGCGGATCAGGGTGTTGGTCTTGGGATCCAGCTTTACCTCGGCGGTATCGGGAACCTGCTTGATGCAAACAACGATCTTCATATGCTTCTCCCCCTCCTTATTTCAGCTTCATGGAACCGGAAATGACCATCTTCATCACCTCGGAGGTTCCCTCGTAGATCTCGGTGATCTTGGCGTCGCGCAGCATGCGCTCCACCGGGTACTCGCGGCAGTAGCCGTAGCCGCCCATGGCCTGCACGGCGAAGCGGCATACCTCGTTGGCCACGTCGGAGGCGAACAGCTTCGCCATAGCGGCCAGCGGGCCGAAGTTCTGGTGCTGATCCTCGGCGATGGCGGCCCGCCATGTCATCAGACGGGCAGCGTCGATCTTGGTCTGCATCTCCGCCATCTTGAACTGGGTGTTCTGGAAGGAGTTGATGGGCTTGCCGAACTGCTTGCGCTCCTTGCCGTACTTGATAGCCTCGTTCAGCGCGCCCTGGGCGATACCCACCGCCTGAGCGGCGATGCCGATACGGCCGCAGTCCAGCGCGCCCATGGCGATCTTAAAGCCCTTGCCCACAGGCCCCAGCACACGATCCGGGGTCACGCGGACGTTATCATAGGTGACGATGCAGTTGCTGGCGGCGCGGATACCCATACGCTCGATATTTTCGCTGACGGTGACGCCGGGGGTGTGCTTCAGATCCACGATAAAGGCGGTCAGACCCTTGGCGGCAGGCACCGTGCGGTCAGTCAAAGCAAAGACGATGCACACATCGGCAAAGCCGGAGTTGGTGGTGAAGATCTTGGAGCCGTTCAGGATCCACTCCTCGCCGTCCTTCACGGCCACGGTCTGGGCGCCCTGTACGTCGGAGCCGGCGTTGGTCTCCGTCAGGCCGAAGGAGCCGATCTGGCTGCCGTCCACCAGAGGACGCAGGAACTTCTGCTTCTGCTCCTCGGTGCCGTAGTTGTTGATGCAGGAGCAGCACAGGGAGGTGTGCACGGAAATAGTGATACCGGTGGAGGCATCCACCTTGGAGACCTCCTCCATGCACAGGGTATAGGCCAGCGTGTCGGCGCCGGCGCCGCCGTACTGGCGGCTGTAGGGGATACCGAAGAAGCCGCAGCGCTGCATCTTGGCCAGCAGGTCAAGATCATAGGCTTCCTTTTCGTCCATCTCCTTTGCCAGAGGACGGATCTCCGTCTCGGCAAATTTACGGAACAATTCCTGCTGCAGCAGGTGCATTTTGCTCAGTTGAAAGTCCATAGCTTACCTCCGTAAGTAGAATTGGTTGCAGGTTCGCGTTTCTATTTTACTTGTTTTCCAATTGTTTGTCAACGTATTCTTTGTGTGCAAATTATTTCTTGCATTGACAAATTGCGTAATTTTCCGTTATGATAGTGGTATCGTTTATATTGGGGGATTTTTTTATGCAATTGAATGAATGTATCAACTTCATGTTGACCAACGTGCAGAACGCCGTGTTTCTGTGCTTCAAAAAGCAGCTTCAGCAGTTCAATGTCACGCCCATCCAGTACGCGCTGCTGAAATGCCTGTGGGACGAGGACGAGCAGGCTCCCTCCCAGCTGGCCCAGCACCTGTGTCTGGACTCCTCCACCGTTACCGGCATTATGGGCCGTCTGGAGGAAAAATCTCTGATCGTCCGGGAATACTGCAAAACGGATCGCCGCCGCATCATCGTCTGCCTGACGGACGCAGGCCGTGCCCTGCAAAAGCCCATCGAGGCGCTGATCGAAGAAACCAACCGTCTGGTAACGCGGGGCATCAGCGCCGAGCAGCTGCAAACGCTGCGGAGCGACCTGCTGCACATCGCCGAACAGGCCAACGAGCTGGCCGCGCAATAATTACTTCTCTCACAAACGGAAAAGCCGGATTGCCAAGTGATCCGGCTTTTCCGCATTCCCCGCATTCCCCTCTTGCGGCGGTGGCCTGTTTGACGTACAATACAGCCAAATACCATTTGACACAAGGAGGAACATGCAATGCACAATACATTAAAAGAAAAGCTGGCACAGGGCAAGCGCCCGCTGGGCACCTTCGTAGGCACCGGCAGCGCCGCCGTGGTGGAATGTCTGGGCTGTGCGGGGCTGGATTTCGTGATTCTGGACAACGAGCACAGTCCCGTAGAGGCCGAGACCACCGCCGACATGGTACGGGCCGCCGAGCTGCGGGGCGTCACGCCGCTGGCACGGGTGCGGGAGATCAGCCGTCCCGCCATCCTGAAGCTGCTGGATGTGGGCGTGCAGGGTCTTATCATCCCCGACGTCCGCAGCGTTGAGGACGTGCGCCGCATCGTCCGCTTCGCCAAATACGCCCCGGTAGGCCAGCGGGGCTTCTGTCCCTCCCGCAAGGACGGCTGGGGCACCGACCCCCAGGGCAGCGTGCTGGACACCATGGCCCACTTCAATGCCGAAACGCTGGTGATCCCTCAGTGCGAAACAGCGGAAGCGCTGGCAGATATTGAAGCCATCGCCGCCACGGAGGGGGTGGACGGCATCTTCATCGGCCCCTTTGACCTGTCCATCTCCATGGGCATGCCCGGCGATTTCGAGAACCCCCAGTTCAAGGCGGCGCTGGAGCGCATCCTTGCCGCCTGTCACGCCGCAGGAAAGCCCTGCCTGATCTTCACCGGCGACGGAGCCGCCTCCGCCGCCCGTTTTGCTCAGGGCTATGACGGCGTGGCCATGAGTCTGGATACCATGCTGCTCATCAGCGGGGTACGCGCCCAGATCGCCGCGGCAAAATAAGTCTGTTTTCGCTTGCAAAACAATCGTTTAATTATTAAAAACTCCCCTGAAAAGCCCCGTTCTCCGTTCTTTTCCCGCCGCTGCGCTCATATAGTGGTACTGCTTGAAGGAGTGGTGCGCTATCAAAGAAAATCTGGAGCAACGGGCCGAAGAACTGGCTCTTTACCTGATAGAGAACCAAACGACGGTGCGGGCCGCCGCCAAAAAATTCGGTATAAGCAAGTCCACCGTCCACAAGGACATCAGTGAACGGCTGCCGCTGTACAACCGCCCGCTGTGGCTGCAAGTAAAGGCGCTGCTGGACGAAAACAAGGCGCAGCGGCACATCCGGGGCGGCCTCGCCACCCGCCGGAAATACAAGGGGATATAAGCCAATGGTGCCATATACCCGCGTGGCGGTGCTGCGGACCCTTGTGATGCACCGCACCAAAGCCTCCCTCTGACGAGGGAGGTGGCGCAAAGCGCCGGAGGGAGAGATGATAAACACAAAGGATTCGGCAAAACACCGGTCTCTCCCTCAGTCTCGCATGCGCTCGACAGCCCCCTCGTCAGAGGGGGCCATCTCCTTTCTCCCCACACCCATCCACAACATAAAAACCAGGCGGAAAAACCGCCTGGTTTTTATGTTATAAAACAATTATTTACTTATGATACAGCTTCTTGATCTCATACTTTGGCTCACAGCTGACGTTGATCCCCAGCCGCTTATAGAGCTTCACGTCCTCCTCGGAGATGATAACGGAGAAATGCGCGTCGCAGCCCTTCAGATTCTTCAGCTGCGCCTGCACCATAGCCGCCAGCGGATTGCTCAACCCGGAAATGGACAGCGCCAGCAGCACCTCGTCCGAGTGCAGCCGGGGATTATGGTGGCCCAGATACTCGATCTTGGTCTTGCTGATGGGTGCGATGACCGACGCGGGGATCAGCTCCAGCTTATGGTCGATGCCCGCCAGATACTTCAGCGCGTTCAGCAGCAGCGCCGCAGAAGCACCCAGCAGCGACGAGGTCTTTCCCGTCACCACCGTGCCGTCCGGCAGCGTCAGGGCGCCGGACACCGTGCCGGTCTCCTCCGCTTTCTTCAGGCTGGCCACCACGGCGGGACACTGCTCCGGCGACACGTGAGCCTGCTGCATCAGCAGCTCCAGCTTGCGCACCACGCTCTCGTCGCACTTGCCCTTCACCCGGTCGCAGGCAGCGGTGAAGTACCGCCGCACGATCTCGTGGCGGCTGGCCTCGCAGCACACCTCGTCATCCACGATGCCGAAGCCCGCCATATTCACCCCCATATCCGTGGGGGACTTGTAGGGGGACTCGCCCTGGATCTTCTGGAACATGGCGTTCAGGACGGGGAACACCTCCACATCCCGGTTATAGTTGACGGTTGTCTCGCCGTAGGCCTCCAGATGGAAGGGGTCGATCATGTTCACATCGTTCAGGTCGGCGGTAGCGGCCTCATAGGCCAGATTGACGGGGTGCTTCAGGGGCAGGTTCCAGATGGGAAAGGTCTCATACTTGGCGTAGCCCGCCCGGATGCCCCGCTTGTGCTCATGGTACAGCTGGCTCAGGCAGGTGGCCATTTTGCCGCTGCCGGGGCCGGGCGCGGTGACCACCACCACGCTGCGGCTGGTCTCGATGTACTCGTTGCGGCCCAGCCCCTCGTCGGACACCACGTGGGCCACATCGGAGGGATATCCCACAATGGGATAATGCCGGTAGCTTTTCACGCCCAGCGACTCCAGCCGCTTGATGAAGGCCTCGGCGTTGGGCTGCCCGGCGTACTGGGTGATGACCACGCTGCCCACATAGAAGCCCAGCGAGCGGAACACGTCGATAAGCCGCAGCACGTCCTCGTCATAGGAGATACCCAGATCGCCCCGCATCTTGCTCTTTTCGATATCCCCGGCGCAGATGGCCACCACGATCTCCACCTCGTCCTTCATGGTGCCCAGCATGCGGATCTTGCTGTCGGGCTGGAAGCCGGGCAGCACCCGGGAGGCATGGTAGTCGTCAAAGAGCTTGCCGCCGAACTCCAGATACAGCTTATCGCCGAACTGGCTGCGGCGCTCCTTGATGTGCTCGGCCTGCAGGGCCAAATACTTGTCGTTGTCGAATCCGATCTTCATGTGCAGTACCTCTTCTTTACGCATCACATTTTCAAAATAACATTGCAATTATACATCCCCGGGAGGCCGGTGGAAAGGGGTTTTTCCTTTTTCCGGGAGCCAAATTTCGGAGGCAAAATTTGTGAAAAATTTGGTGGTAGGGCGGCTTGTTTTTCCTGACATTATGGGGTATACTGAAAAATACACCCCTATTTTTGCCGGCGAAAAATCTCCGTTTTCTCCGC
>OMBK01000301.1_pt1 | contig 30659 bp, 23 predicted proteins | sample 1644881 | NCBI WGS metagenome assembly OMBK01 (sample SAMEA103958132, study PRJEB25191) | human gut metagenome | biome: human-associated habitat [ENVO:00009003]; feature: intestine environment [ENVO:2100002]; material: feces | place: Germany | collected 2013/2015
TTCAAGGAAATGTTTCCAAGTTTTTCCAAATCGATTTTCTGCTAAATCCATAATGATTCATTTTTATATATGGCAAAAATATAAGAATGAAAAATGGGCGGCAAGATAGAATCGCGGAAACGCTTACTCCAATTTCGTATTTTTTATATGTATGTATTTGTTTATCAGTGGCTATAGTATTTGATATTTTAGAAACTAAAAGATTGAGGGTATCTGTATAAAGCAATAATTATCTATGATTTAGATAGATTTTATAGTGAAAAGTTCCCCAATTACATAGAGGGGCGTAAATTTGTCCCCCGTATGTGGCTTGGGGGACAAAAATATTGAAAAAATAGGCATAACAAAAGAAAATATCTTTCCTAAAACTATTATTTTGCCATATTTAAGTCGTTTTTAGTCAGCATTTTAGATTTTTTATAATTGTAACTATATGATAACTATATAGTTAGGTTACTTCCCGATGCAGCATATTATGCTAATTGATTATCAGTAGTTTATGGCTTAAAAGATAGACTGCTCAAAAAATTACTTGTTTTTTCGTCAAAAATCGAAGATTTAACACTTTTCTTCGTTGCCAGTCTCAAAACAGAGGGAAAATGGGGAAAATCGCTCTCTTTCGCCTCGAAACCTCCGCTTCGCAAAGATAAGGTATATCGGGGATTATTTCGCCGGTTCAGGCTGCAAAATGGAAGACAGATTCACAGATTTCCGGGTTGTTTTCTTGTGACCTGGTAGGAGGTGAGTATTGCTTTGCTTGGAGTTGTATTTTGCTCAATCTTCATACTTAGATTGCTCATATTTTGCAGCCAAAAGAGAAAGTCTATAGGTCTGGTTCGGCTTGGTTTGGGCGAAGCTATCTCTTTTTCTCCCCTTTGTTAGCTTTACTTTAATGAACGTATATATGAATACGGAGATAAAGTAAAGTTGGTTTCGATAATTTATGCTGTGATTCGCTTGAAAAAATGTTGTGTAATAGGGATGATTCGTTGGAAAAAGTGTAACTAAATTCGATTTATTCGCTTGAAAAAATGTATTTAACCTTGGTTTATTCGCTCGAAAAAGTGTAATTTTGTAGCGGAAAGAATAAGATTGCGTTATGCTTAAAAGGAAAATAGAAACATATTTAGCTAATTGGAAAGAGGCCGAGGGCAGAAAGCCCCTTGTGATAAAAGGTATTCGCCAGTGCGGGAAGGCATATATTGTCCAGAAATTCGCAAGGGAGAATTATGAAAGTGTGGTCTATATGAACTTCATTCTTGAACCTGACAAGAAGTCTGCCTTTACTGGCAATATAGATGTCGATACCATCATTCTCAACCTCTCTGCTTTGATTCAAGGCAGTCGGTTCATTGAAGGGAAAACCTGCATTATCCTTGACGAGATTCAGGAATGTAAGGAAGCAAGGACAGCCTTGAAGTCATTTTATATAGACGGACGTTTTGATGTTATTGCCACAGGTTCTCTTTTAGGAGTGAAAGGCTATGGTCAAAGCAAGAAAAAGAAAGAGGATGTCGGGCAAGATTCTGTTCCTGTCGGATATGAAACCGTAATTGATATGTACCCATTGGATTTTGAGGAATTTCTATGGGCAAACGGAATCGGTGAGGCTGTTATCGATTCTGTCAAATCATGTTTTGAGAACGAAAAGGCTGTTCCCGATGGGATTCACAAGGCAATGATGGAGCTGCTATACAGATATGTTATTGTAGGAGGGCTGCCGGAAGTGGTGAATTGCTTCCTTGAAACCAAGAATATCGAACTCATATATAAGAAGCAGCGTAATCTTATTGCCGGATACGAAGAGGATATGGTTAAATATGCAGATGATGCGGACAAATCTAATATCCGTGAATGTTTTGAATCCATTCCGAAGCAATTAGCCAAGGAGAATAAGAAATTCCAATATTCCATAGTCAAAAAGGGAGGAAGGTCTTCTCAATACATCGGTAGCATTCAATGGTTGGAGGATGCCGGAATAGTCCGTAGGTGCTATAACACGCAGATTACGGAACTGCCGTTGGAGGGCAATTCCATCAAAGATTGTTTCAAAGTGTACACTACTGACATAGGTGTCCTTGTAGCAATGCTCGACTATGGCACTCAGGCTGATATATTGAAGGGGAATCTTCTTGGATATAAGGGAGCTATCTTTGAGAACCTCATGGCGGATTTCCTGTGTAAGTCCGGACAGAAGCTATACTATTTCCATAAGGACAGTGGGCTTGAACTGGACTTCTTGGTAAGGTTCAAAGGCGAATGCGTCATCCTTGAAGTCAAGGCTAAGACCGGTAAGGCAAAAAGTATGGCTACCATTCTTAAAAATAAGGATGTGTATCATGTCAAGAATGCAATCAAGTTGGGGCAATATAATGTAGGACGTGAGGGAGATATACTCACCATTCCGTTGTATATGGGATTCCTTGTCGAAGACAGGCTTGCGGACGTTATCATTCCTGATGTTGATGTGAGTCTGTTGACTACTATTTAAAAATTTTGATTATGGCAAAACAGATATTAGTTGGAATTGAAGAACAGAATTTGAATGAGGTGGCTCACTATCTGGTGATATACTTCCCATACAATGAGGAAATGTGTAGCTATACAGATGATTGGCTTGGTGAGCTATATGAAAACAAGTATCCTTTGGTTTCTAAAGGGATGTGGTCTGGCATAATTGACTTGAAAGTTCATAAACTTCTTGATTGGAAACCAGAATATGGAACTTTATATCTTCAAGCTAAGGTATGTGATAGCGGAACCTATTTCTTGCTTGATAAAGATAAAAAGGTAATATGTAAAATTACCGATTATGTACCTAATGGCTTAATTCCGGAGGCGGATGATTGTGGGGATTATATCCGTTTAAGAATCAAACATGACGGTATGATAGAAAATTGGATGGAGAAGCCAGACTTTTCCGACTTTATTAAAGATGCTGATGCTGTTAAGAAAATTGATACGAGCATAGAAGAAGAACCAATACTCGACACTAAAGTAGAGTTCACTTATAGCCATCTTATGGCAAAACTGCTTCGTCTTCCGAAATACCTACAATTGGAAATAGGGAAGGCACTGATAGCAAATGCATCAGAAGGTTTTGAGGAAGAGGATGATGAAGATTCTCTCTAATCAGATGGAAGATTAAGAATGATATACAGCTGCAATAATTTGATTATTAAAAGTATAATTCTATGGATATATTAAGTCTCACCAAAGTAACATCATCGTTCATCCTAACTTTAATAGAAAGAGACGATGGACAAAAGAAACAAATTTTGGAGACGCCAACAAATGGCTCGTGTGTTTAAGGCTCGCATGATTCTTTATGCCGCTTATGGTCATTGCATCATTCGTGAGGATGGAAGCTATTATGAGCATCCCCGTTGGTTTGAATTGGCAAAAGAGAAATGGGCACAAGTTTACAAAACAACAGGTACTCCGTGTAGCTGTTGGATGTGCAGGGGATTCGAATATGACCGCAAGGAGTATAAGAAAGAGACTCGGCGGATTATTCGGGAATCAATGGAGTGAGCTAAATGATAAGGAACTGAATCTGTGTATTAATTGCATAGGTTCAGTTTTTATTATGCGGCATATAGGCAAAAGGTTACGTGGATTTTCTCAGAAAGCGATGTGTGATATGGAATTTATTTGCTAATTTTGCGCTGAGTTTGAAACGATATAAAAACTAACAATGCAAAGAAATAGCATGAACATATTATCGAAGGTCACAATTTGGGGTAACAAACGCCCTGAATCTGTACTGTGTGTTCATGTCTTTGGCATTGAACCTTGTATTATAAATACTTTCCAACGAAGAACATAGCATGGTGTAGTTTATTCTACCCCTGATTGAAAATATAAACTGAATAGTTGGAGAGTCTTTACCGAACTTTCCAACTATTTTGTTTTTATACCCATTTGTGACAGTTATCTTACGATGCTTTTCTGTCATTTCCGTCTGATGGGTGATTGACAAACAGATTATTAACGTGCAGCGATGCACATAAATTGAGAAGAAATGAATTATAAATTTGATGGCAGTAAGGTATTTTTTACATCTGATACCCACTTTTATCACGGAAATATCATTCGTTTCTGCAACAGACCTTTTGAGGATGTGGAAATGATGAATGAAACGATTATCTCCAATTGGAATAATACAGTTGGCTTGGATGATACTGTTTTTCACTTGGGTGATTTCTGTCTGGGCGGTTCAGCTGAATGGACTAAAATTCTTGATAGATTGAATGGCAAGATATATCTGATTCTCGGCAACCATGATTTAAAGAACTTGAGGCAGGGGTATGTCGATAGGTTTGAGCATGTGACCATGCAGATGCATATAGAAGTGGATAAACAGAAGATATATTTGAATCACTATCCGTTTCTGTGCTTTGATGGCGGCTATAAAGATGTATGGCAACTGTTCGGCCATGTGCATACGAGGAAGAATAACACTGGAATTGATGCAGCCCGGCTTCAGTATCTCTATCCTACACAATATGACGTAGGTGTTGATAACAACAACTTTATGCCGGTTTCATTTGCACAGATGAAGATAATTATTGAAAAACAAGTTGAACAATTAAAAATGAAAGAGCAATGAAGATACAATACATGAGCGATTTACATCTGGAGTTCAGGGAGAACAGCAGATATTTAAAGCATAATGAATTACCTGTTACCGGTGACGTGCTGGTTTTGGCTGGAGATATATTCTATCTTAGGGATAGAATAGCTCCTATGATGAAATTCTGGAAATGGGCTTCGGATAATTACAGGCAGGTTCTGATTGTTCCCGGCAATCACGAATACTATAATTATTCGGACGTGATGGAACGAGGGCTACAATGGAAGTGGATGTTCCGTGAGAATGTAGGGTTCTATCAGAATCAGGTAATCCGTATCGATGATACCGATTTTGTCCTGAGTACGCTATGGTCACGGATTAACCCGAATGACGAGTATTTCGTGTGGAAAGGTATGAATGACTTTCGCCAAATCAAATTTGACGGAAAATTGCTACAGGTAGAGGAATTCAATCGGATGCATGAGACCTGTATTGATTTTATCCGGAAAAGTGTCGAAGAGAGCACGGCTGGTCATATTGTGGTGGTTACTCATCATTTGCCTACTTTGGAGGTGATTGATCCACAGCACAAGAACTCCGTACTGAATAGTGCATTTGCTAGCGAATATGGTGATTGGATTGCCAACAGTCGGATAGATATTTGGATTTATGGACATTCACATACCAATATAGACACAGAGATTGGTAGTACAAAAGTAATCTGTAATCAGATGGGATATATTTTTGCGAATGAGCACATTGTGAATGGGTTTGATCCGAAAAAGCATGTTGAAATTTAATGAGCATTAAGCAATGGATGAAAGAATAATAGATAGAAAACTCTTTATTGATTTGGCAAATGAGGTTGGCTTGAACGCTTCGCATATAGAAGCAATGGGTGAAATGCGTCATTGTGAAATCACAGTTAGCGGCAATATGCTGGAACGTCTAGTTGAAATTCAGCATCAGTTCGAGCAACTTACCGTAATGGGGGATGATGAATACCGTGGCTTCTACATTGTGGTACCGCGACCCACTCCAGAGGAATGGGGTGATGTCGAGGAACTGATTGCTTCGGGAGAGTATCAAAGCAAAGAAGCCTTCCTTGCGGACTGGCTTGCGTTCAATCCAACGGAAACGCAGTGGTTTCATGTTACCTCTTATAAATACGAAGAGTTCCGGTCGATTCGCATTACAGACCGAAAACATGCGCATTTCGTCATAACAAATCGCTCCTCTTGTGCCGACGGAGAATCAGATGACGGATGGTATCAGGATTCCCTTGCCCGACTTTTCTGCTATTTGCAGAGGCTGGTTGATGTTATTGTTGCAAATCCTGATGGGTTCAACGACTATGTGGCGCACAATCTGCCGTGCCAGCAACGGATTGGGCGGATTGCACGAAAGGAACTCAATAGGATAGCTCCGAGCTTTAAGATTAATGTGGAAGATCGGGAAACAGCGATAAAGGCTTTGGAGGATTCTGCGAAGGAACATTCCGCACTTCATCTGAAGACTATGACCATTCGGCAATATTGCACATATTATCGTATCGCTAACGAGGCTTATGAGGCATACTACCGGAAGCGAAGTATTGGAAACCGTCTCTACGAAGAACAACCGAATATCCCGGAAGAACTGCGAGATGTAGTCTATTACAAACGAGTGAAATTCGTAGATGTAGATAAACTCTATGACATTGACAGCCCGGAGGATTTTATACGGTTTGCAACAGACCACTATGGCGAGTTGGGGTTTTCGCGCTTGAACATCATTGCATCGAAGGTGCCACAGCAGGGTTGGATGATAGTTGTTTCTAATAGCTACTCGGCAAATGTCGAGCTGGCCATTGAGGTTGCCACTGCTCTATATAAGGTCGGAGTGCCATTATTGATTCGTGATGCCGAGAAACTTTTGAGGATTCTGCGCGAAGAAGATTATGTGCGGTTAATTCCTAATACGTACCATAACTATATGGGTTATCAGGAAGAAGGTACTGTTTACGAACTGCCGTGGGAATACGAATGCTCAGACGATAGTGAATCGGATTTGACTTTGGAGCAATACAATGCGATTGTTTCTCTTGCGGAATGGCAGGATGAAGAATTGGTGAAGCCCATCGAGTGATGCTTAAATTGAAGAAGCTGGCTTTTATCTTGGAAATAATCATAGATAAAGGTAGAAGTCTGCTTCTTTGAAATCTCTATTTTGGTAGCAAAATCAGTATTTAATAGTCGTATCTTTTGAATTTGTGATTTTTGCGTCCGCAATACATCATTAAATAGATATAAAGTAGTATCTTTGCATATTATATGATGAGTTAATATGACAAAGAATACAATGGGAACCAAGTTGCCCCGAAAGTTGGAGCAGAAAATGTCAGTTGTGGGAGAGCAGATTAAACTGGCTCGCTTGCGCAGGAATTTGAGCGTAGCTCAGGTGGCAGAACGTGCCACCTGTTCTCCGTTGACTGTGTCCCGAATAGAGAAAGGTGCGCCGACTGTGGCAATCGGAATTTATTTGCGAGTGCTCTATGCTCTGCAACTGGACGATGATATTCTGTGGCTAGCCAAAGAAGATAAATTGGGAAAAGCCTTGCAGGATTTGAGTTTGAAGACAAGGGAACGTGCCTCAAAAAAGGAGTAAACGATGAAGATGTTATATGTTTATGCCGATTTTGACTGGCTCAACGAGACAGAACTCGTTGGCGAGTTAGGCTATGAATCTCTTCGTGGCTCGGACAGCTATTGCTTTACCTTCAGCGATGAATGGCTGAAGAAACACGGAGATTTATTTCTGAGTGATGACCTCAATAATTATCCGGGACAGCAATATACGCAACCGGAGAAAGATATATTCGGATGTTTCTCGGATGCTTTGCCGGATCGTTGGGGACGAACGCTGTTGTTGCGACGTGAGCAGATTGCTGCGATGGAAGAGGGGCGACCGGTACGGAGACTATCTTCTTTCGATTTTTTGACTGGTATCGATGACTTTTCCCGAATGGGTGCTTTCCGTTTCAAGGAGTTAAAAGACGGAGGATTTATAAATGTAAGTGAGTTGTTGAAAATCCCACCTCTGGCGGATATAAGGGAGTTGATTGCGGCCAGTGCGGAAATTGAGAAAAGTGAAGAGGGGAATGTCCTGCCTGACAGGAAATGGGTTGCCCAACTCGTGCAGCCCGGTTCTTCATTGGGAGGTGCAAGACCTAAAGCCAGTGTGATAGACACGGATAAAACGCTTTATATAGCCAAGTTCCCTTCTCGCAAGGATGATTATGATGCCGGACTTTGGGAGCATTTCAGTCACCTTCTTGCTGCAAAAGCCGGTATAAATGCCGCAAAGACCAAAGTGCTGGCAACAGGAAAGAAATATCACACGTTGCTTTCTCAACGCTTCGACAGAACCCAAGAGGGGAAACGGATTCACTTTGCTTCTGCAATGACTTTATTGGGACTCAATGACGGTGACAATGCAACTACAGGGCATGGTTATCTGGATATAGTCGATTTCATAATCCAGAACTGCACGAATGTGGAAGAGAATCTGCAGGAACTCTATCGCCGTGTGGCTTTCAATATCTGCATTGGTAATAGCGATGATCATTTCCGTAATCATGGTTTTCTTTTGACTGCAAAAGGTTGGACGCTTTCTCCTGCATATGACATGAACCCTACTTTGAATGAGTATCAGAGTCTGCTTGTCTCATCAACCTCCAATAAGGCAGAACTGGGTATTTTGCTGGATGCTTGCGAAGACTATATGCTAAACCGTACAACAGCAGAAAAGATTGTTGTTGAGGTAACTGAAGCTATAAAAGGATGGCGAGAATTGGCAACACGATTGGGGATTTCCAAGAGAGAGATGGATATGTTTGCCGGAGTGTTGGATGAGCGATGTAAGATGGAGTAGTTTCAGTTAGATGAGTTTATAATTGTAATAATGATTTTGCATAACAATAATTTAACATTGTAAAAAGATTAAAAAAATGAAACATATATCTGTTCGAGTACCTTGGCACGACAATGGTTGGAATTCGCATGTATGTGCAAATCCTCGTTGTAATACATTCTGTAAACAACTACCTAATATTGTCAACTCAAAAGTAGATTGTGAGCAGTTGTCGTGTGGAATCGACTGGTCTAAATTAACTACAAAAGAACGTCCTGCTTGTGCTGGAGAGAATGGGGGATTCATGAATTACAAGGCTTATGAGCGTGAATTTATTCACATATATGCTTGGAATTCAGACAATCCACATTCTAAGTTATTACCTACAAAAGTAATGATACCAGCTTATTCAGCTCTTGGAATACCATTCCGTTACTTGAATATGGATGCACAGAAAGACCTTAGCAAGGAGCATCCTGAATTTCGCCCTGCCGAAAGTGCACCTTTCGGTTCGGCTTGGGTTTATAATCCTGAGCGATTGTATGATGTGCTTAAATGGTTCAGCTCAGAGATAACCGAGGAATCGATATGCGTCTTTTATTGTAAGAAAGGCAATCCGATTGACGATGAAGGTTTACGAATGATTGTGGGAATGGGGGATATAGTAAAAAATTGTGGTGTTCAAGACTACGAAACAACTGCCGATTATACATATCCCTTATGGGAGATAATGTTCTCTCATTCCATTCGCCCAGACCTGAAAGAATCTCGCGGCTTCATTCTCCCCTATAAAGAATATCTGGAGTTGGATGAGAATATATTCCAAGGGAAGGGTCTGTCAAAGATACAGGCTCTTGATGAGATCAAATTATCGCTGGATAAATTTGACAGTAGCGGAAAGATATTTGATGAACTATCATATGGTTGTGATTTTATAAGCAATCATTCAATGCTATTGATTCTTGAAGCTGCTCGGCGTTCGTTGGAGGCAGTAATTCGACATGGCTTGGCTGGCTCAATCGAGGGATGGCAATGTCAACTCAGGTGGATTGATGCCCGTATTGAGCATGTCAAGAAACAAATCACTCCCTTCCCTTCATTCGCTTCAGCACTTAAAGCGCTGGGAATAGATTATGGCAATCTGATTGAAAGCGACCTGCGAAAAAAAGGATGTGGACCGAAAGACAATCCCTGGGGGCATTTTGAAAAGTTGCTAAATAAGGAAATCAAAGTTGATAGTGCTGTTTACAACTCGTCTCTTCCTACGTATCGAATAAGTTGGGAGGGCCAAACAAGTAATGTACGTGAGCGTCTTATCACTTTATCCAGATTTGAACTTGAATCCGATGTTATTGAGCATTTTATAGATGATGTAGAGTCTGATATACTAAGCAATCCATACCTCATCAGCGAATGGTGCGCTCGGAATTTTATAGAGAAAGTTTCAACGCGTACAATTGATCTTGGAGCCTTCCCCGACCCAACAATTCAGGGTGATAATGTTCCAGTGCCTCCGTTCGCAGCGGAGTCCATTTTGGATACTCGACGCCTTAGATCATTAGTCGTTGAAAGGCTTTATTCCGTTCTAACAGATGGTGATACCCTTGTGTCAATAAAAGAGATGGAGGACTATCTGCGCGACATAATGACGGAAGAAGACAAAGCTCGCCTCCCGAAAAACATACTTCTCACACATCGCCAGTTTTTTGAAGTATCCTTCGATTATGTTCCTGATGAGAACCCTACTGCTATCCAACTCAAGGAATATTATCAAATGGAGGAGTTTCTTCGGAAAGTGCTACGAGAAAGAGCAAAGAGAGATGTTAAGAAGCCTACCGGTGAGGACTGGCTATCCCTCGCTATGTCAGACAAGAATTATGATCCTACAAACGAGCGCAGTCAACAGGCTACTGAGCAGCAGGCCAAAGCTCTTGAAATGATGGACAAAAAGCGCCTTTCAGTTCTCACGGGAGGCGCAGGTACCGGTAAGACTACCGTAGTGAGATCCTTTCTCTGTTCTGACAAGATAAAAGCAGAAGGCGTTCTGCTGCTGGCTCCCACTGGAAAGGCGAGAGTAAGGCTCAGTAATATGGCCGAAAATGTGAGTTCAAAAACCGTAGCTCAGTTTCTTGCCAGTCTCGGCGCCTTCGATTTTGAAAACATGAAACCGCGTCTAACTGAAGACTCGCGCAAATACTCACGTGCTAAGAATATAATCATTGATGAATGTTCGATGCTAACTACCGACACGTTTCATGCGCTTATTATGTCGCTTGACCTGAAGTTCATAAACCGAATAATACTTATCGGAGACCCCTATCAGCTACCTCCGATAGGTCCGGGCAGGGCTTTCTCGGATTTATGCCATTATCTTAATTGTGATGACGCGGACGCCAATCTGAAATCTGCCATTACCTATCTCCGCACCGTTGTGCGCACAATAGCCAGTGGAGATTCAGATGTCTTGACTTTGGCCTCTTGGTTCAGTGGAAACAAACCGGAGAAATTTGCCGATGAAATATTTTGGAAAATCGAAAGCAAGAATCTCAAAGGCGATCTTTCAGTTTATTACTGGAACGATGAAAAGGATCTGCCTCAAATCCTTAGGGATGCAATTTGCAAGGAACTCGCTTGTTCCGATGTCGAACTGCCAGAATCCTTGAAGCAAAAAATAGGTATTGACGACTTAAAATCGCTTGAGTCAGATCCGGCAGCGCTCGAAAATCTTCAGATTCTTGCTCCAGTAATAAATCCCGCATGGGGTACATATCAACTGAATTCCTATCTTCAGTCATGGGTTGGAAATAATATCAATCGCAAAGGGGATTATCAGGAAATCGGAACCCAGAAGATATATAAGAATGATAAAGTCATTCAACTTCAAAATATATTACGAGAATCCTATCCATCAAAAGAAAAATATCCTCTCTCCAATGGCCAGATAGGCTTTGTTAAGTCTATAAATAAAGGACATATCAATGTTATGTATGTTGGCATACCTCATGAAACCTTCGGCTTCAGGGGAGATAAAGGGGAAGACCAGGATGCTGCTATTGAGCTTGCATACGCTATTACAATCCATAAAAGTCAGGGCAGCGATTTTGATACGGTTTTTGTGGTATTGCCCAAAACCGGCCGCATTTTAAGTCGTGAGTTGATATATACAGCTCTTACCAGAGCAAAGAAGCGTGTAGTCCTGCTTGTTCAAGATTCTATTGGTTGGTTGAGAGAATTTACTAAACCACAAGCCTCAGTGCTCGCGCGACGAAATACCAATCTATTTGACTATTCCGTTCGAGCCGAACGTCTTAATATTCCTTATGTTGAGGGCCTGATTCATGGAACAGCCAAGAAAGGTCTGTTTGTGCGTAGCAAGTCAGAAGTTGTAATTGTAAACCAATTGGTAAATGCTGGGGTGGAATTTGAGTACGAGCAACTACTGGAAGAAAATGGCCACCGATGCATTCCCGACTTTTCCTTTGAAACCCCATGGGGTGATAGAATCATCTGGGAACATCTGGGAATGCTTGTCGTTCCGGAATACAAGGCTTCATGGGAGCGTAAACTAAAATTCTACGAGGAAATAGGTTATACCCTCGGAGAAAATCTTTTCACGACTTGCGATCATGAAAATGGTGCAATAATGACCGAAGAGGTGGAAGACGTCATCAGAAAAATCAAGGAGCAGTTATGAATCAGGAGGAGGAATTATATTTCAAGGTACTCAGTAAACAAGGTCGGGAGGCTTGGACAATCTTCAAGAATCCTATGTATCGTGGAGCATTGGAAATCGCCCAGAATCTTTATAAAGACAAAGCACATTTTGTGTATGAGTTACTTCATAATGCCGATAACCAAAGGCGCTACCCATTTCTCAATGAGGACAAAAAGCCGGAACAAGTTGAATTTGATGTGATGGCAGAATCGCTCGATAAAAAGTATCTGCTGGTTGACGAATGCAAATGGACAACCCAAGAGAATGGCAAACAACTGACAGGCGAACTTCTCCGTAAAGCTAATTTGTTACTATTTATCAAGAACTACACCATCGTTCCGGTGCTGTTTCTTAAGAGTGCTCCGAAAGATGATGCTGGGAATGCAATGTTGCCAGAAGATGTTATTGAGTTAATGAAATAAAAGGATATAACAATTCACGACTTAAAGATGCTAGATTTTAGAAAACAATTTCAGGAAATTATAGAGCAATCCTATATTCCGTTCAATATAGATAAAGCTGCAACTTCAGATGTATGGAGTAATATTTACAAATTGATACTTCCTAATATTCCAGAAAAACTTTTTAGATATCGTAAAATAGACGATAAAGGTTATACTATTGAATCATTAAAATCCGGAACTATTTCATTATGCCATGCAGGAATGTTTCCGGATAAGTATGATTCATATTTATATATAGATCAAGACAAAATTCGCGAAGATTTAAAAAAGGCATTAAAGGATGCATTGCGCATAACATTGTCGCATATAACCCAGAAATCCTCTGATATAAGGGCAGAAAAGGCAACGCAAATATGTTACTACAGAGAGTGTGGATATACGGATGAACAAATTATAGATAAAATATTGACAGATGAATATATGGATTTTTGTAACAACATTGGGTCTGCGATAAAAAAGCAAGAGTCGCGTTTTAGAAATCCGAGAAATAGTGCAAAAATAGCATGTTTTACAGAAAGTGTACAGTCAAAATATATGTGGGATAGATATGCTGATGGGTATAAGGGATTTGCATTAGAATACGATCTTAGAAAATGTATTTTTAAATATAACTCATTGGGAATGGATGTAAATCTCTTTCCTGTGATTTATACTGAATTAAGACCTGACGTTACATTGGATGAGGGAAATATTCATACTTACGAGTATTTTAAGCAAGTTGGAGATAAAAATTGGTTGAACTTTTTGTCTTCCATGATATCAGTCAATCAATTATATTGGTATCGATCTTATCTTTATAAGGACCAAAAAGAATACGAACATGAACATGAATGGAGAATGCTGTATTATAACTTAGAGGATGAGAATAATTATGCATCAATTCCAGATGTCGGATGTTTGAATGCAATTTATTATGGTCCAGATATAATCCCAAAGGATAAGGATGAATTACATCTGATTGCAGTTGAAAAAGGACTGAAAGAGTATGATGTTGCTCTTGATGCTGGTAGCCGTAGATATGATTTAAGGATAACAGCAATTAAATAGGAATATTCTTTGCTCAAAAAAAATCAATCAACAACCTGAAAGTTGTGTCATCTCGATTATTTATACTACCTTTGCCTACAGAGTAAGGCAAAGGTATTTTTTGATGTATACAATGGCTGAAAAACAGATAGACACGGTTTTAGGATTGGTTGAAGGAACGGAGGAGAATAAAGACGAAAAGTGGATGTGTCATTCGCAAGCTATCGCTGCAACTATGTCAAACCGAATGGAGGAACTTGGTATGACACAACGAGCGTTGGCCGAGAAGATGAATTGCACTCAGCAATATGTCTCCAAGGTGTTGAAAGGTCGCGAGAATCTGTCATTAGAAACCTTGTGCAAGATAGAAAATGCATTAGGTATCAGAATACTGCAAGCCGGAATAGATAAGTAATAACACCATAACAGGGCGCAAGAATATGTCAATACAGAGCGAAGCGGCGTTGGAAGCCGGACTGATAGCCACACTTCGGCAAATGGACTACGAGTATGTTCAGATTACCGAAGAAGATAATCTTTATGCCAATTTCAAGCGGCAGTTGGAAATTCACAACAAGAAACAACTGGCGGAAGTTGGCCGTAACTCATTTACGGATGAAGAGTTCGAGAAGATATTAATCTATCTGGAAGGTGGTACTCGCTTTGAAAAAGCAAAGAAGCTTCGCGACCTATATCCTCTTGATACGGCTAACGGACAGCGCATTTGGGTAGAGTTTCTTAATCGTACCCAATGGTGTCAGAACGAATTTCAGGTTTCGAGCCAAATTACGGTGGAGGGACGAAAGAAGTGTCGCTATGATGTGACGATTCTTATCAATGGTCTCCCTTTAGTTCAGATTGAATTGAAACGTCGGGGAGTAGAACTCAAACAGGCATACAATCAGATTCAACGCTATCATAAGACATCCTTTCATGGGTTGTTCGATTATATTCAGTTGTTTGTCATCTCCAATGGTGTGAACACTCGTTATTTCGCCAATAATCCCAATGGCGGATATAAATTTACATTCAACTGGACGGATGCGGCAAACCTGCCATTCAATGAACTGGATAAGTTTGCTGTGTTTTTCTTGGAAAAGTGTACGCTCGGTAAGATTATCGGAAAGTACATCGTATTACATGAAGGTGATAAATGCTTGATGGTGTTGCGCCCATACCAGTTCTATGCAGTAGAAAAGATATTGGATCGAGTGCAGAACTCCAATGATAACGGTTATATTTGGCATACAACAGGGGCAGGAAAGACTTTGACTTCATTCAAAACTGCGCAACTCGTTTCGGAGTTAGATGATGTAGATAAGGTAATGTTCGTTGTCGACCGCCATGACCTTGATACACAAACACAGTCGGAATATGAAGCCTTTGAACCGGGAGCCGTTGACGGTACGGACAATACGGACGAGTTGGTAAAACGTCTGCATAGCAACTCCAAGATTATCATTACCACTATTCAGAAACTCAATGCAGCCGTAAGCAAGACATGGTATAGCAGCAAAATAGATTCGATACGCCATTCTCGTATCGTGATGATATTCGATGAGTGCCATCGTAGCCATTTCGGGGAGAGTCATAAGAAGATTATGCAATTCTTCGATAATGCCCAGATATTCGGATTTACCGGAACTCCAATATTTACAGAGAATGCAGTTGATGGTCATACGACCAAAGAGGTGTTCGGCAACTGCCTGCATCGCTATCTGATTAAGGATGCCATTGCTGATGAGAATGTTCTCGGTTTTCTTGTGGAATACTATCATGGCAGTGAGGAGGTGCAGAACGGCAGTACCAATCGCATGACGGAAATAGCCCAATTCATCCTTAATAATTTCAATAAGTCAACATTTGACGGAGAGTTCGATGCGCTGTTTGCCGTGCAGTCAGTGCCGATGCTTATCCGTTATTACAAGATATTCAAGGAACTGAATCCTAAGATTCGTATAGGTGCAGTATTTACCTATGCAGCCAATGGAAGTCAGGATGATGAACTGACAGGAATGGGTACAGGTTCTTATCTGAATGACAGTGCAGGCGAAGTCGATGAGCTGCAAGCCATCATGGATGACTATAACGAAATGTTCGGCACATCGTTTACGACTGAGAACTTCCGTGCATATTACGATGACATCAACCTGCGCATGAAAAAGAAGCGAGCCGATATGAAGCCGCTTGATCTTTGCCTTGTTGTCGGAATGTTCCTTACCGGTTTTGACAGCAAGAAACTTAATACGCTCTATGTAGATAAGAACATGGAATACCACGGCTTGTTGCAGGCATTTAGCCGGACGAACCGTGTGCTGAACGAAAAGAAACGCTTCGGAAAGATTGTATGTTTCCGTGATTTGAAGAGCAATGTGGATGCTGCTATCAAATTATTCAGTAACAGCAACAATCCGGAAGAAATAGTGCGACCTCCGTTTGAAGAAATCAAACAGGAATACAAGGAACTTGCATCCGATTTTCTGAAGAAATACCCGGACACAAACTGCATAGACCTTTTGCAGAGCGAAACGGCTAAGAAAGAGTTTGTTTTGGCATTTCGTGATATTATCCGTAAACACGCAGAGATTCAAATATATGAGGATTATAGCGAAGAAGCTGATGATCTCGGCATGACGGAACAGCAGTTTATGGATTTCAGGAGTAAGTATCTTGATATCCATGATACTTTTGCACTCGTTGATCCAGCACCGTCACCCAAACCGGATGATGATACAGATGTTCCGGATGACGGAGACTTCGGTGATGTGGATTTCTGCCTTGAACTCCTACATAGCGACATTATCAATGTGGCATATATCCTTGAACTCATTGCAGAACTTGACCCATATAGTGCCGATTACGCAGAACGCCGTCAGAATATCATTGATACGATGATTAAAGACGCAGAAATGCGCAGCAAAGCCAAACTTATCGATGGTTTCATTCAAAAGAATGTGGATGACGATAAGGAAAACTTCATGATTCAGCGAGACAAAGCTGACGGTACAAGCGATTTGGAAGAACGGTTGAACCACTATATTGCCGTTGAGCGAGAAAATGCCGTCAACTCATTGGCTGAGGAAGAGGAAATATCGTCATCGGTATTGAATCACTTCCTCAAAGAATATGACTACCTGCAAAAAGAGCAGCCGGAAATCATACAAAAAGCATTGAAAGAGAAGCATCTCGGATTGATAAAGACGAGAAAGGCGTTGACGAGGATTTTAGACAGATTGCGTAATATCATACGCACTTTCAGTTGGGATTAAAAGAAATACTGATATGGTAAAGACAAATGAACCCGGATATGTGTATATCTTGACTAATCCAAGTTTTCGTGAGGATTGGGTCAAGATCGGTAAAAGTGCGCGGCCTGTAGATATACGTTCCAAGGAACTTGACAACACGGCTGTTCCGTTGCCTTTTGAGATTTATGCAACCATTCAGACGGTCAAATATAACGATGTTGAAAAGCATGTACACAAGACTATTGATCGGTTGACGGATTTGCGTATTCGTCAGAATCGGGAGTTTTTCAATGTGCCGCCACAAATAGCTTTGGATATATTCAATGACATAGCCAAGATGATTGATGATGCGGTTGTTACGGTCTATGTAGATAATAAACCGGTTTGCCATAACGAAAAAGATTCATTGCCTGTCGTGCAGAAGCGAACCGTAAAGCGAGGTCGTTTCAAATTCAGCATGGTCGGTATTAAAATAGGGGAATGCGTTACCTTTATTCCTACGGATACGGAAGTCAAGGTGGCAAGCGATGATTCCGTTGAATACGAAGGTCGTATTTATAAATTGTCCCCTTTTGTCGGTACGTTTATGCCGGAAGAGAAACGGAATACATCGGGTGCATATCAAGGGGCAAAATATTTCTCATATAAAGGGAAAGTGCTAGATGACCTGAGAAGTATAATAGAGAGCAATATACCATTGCCGGAAAGTGATGTAAACAAGATAATATAGAGCAATAAAGATATGAGCGAAGAACTGCAACAGAAACTCCGTGACCAGCTTTGGGAGGTCGCAAACCGTTTGCGTGGCAATATGTCGGCAAGCGATTTTATGTATTTTACCTTGGGATTCATTTTCTACAAATACCTGTCGGAGAAGATAGAAACATACGCTAACAGTGCGTTGGATGATGATGAAGTTACATTCAAGGAATTATGGGAAATGACCGATTCGGATGCACCGGAATTGCAGGAAGAGGTTAAGAACCAGTGCTTGGAAAATATAGGCTACTTCATTGAACCGAAGTTCTTGTTTTCGTCCGTAATTGAGGCTATCAAGCGGAAAGAAAATGTTCTTCCTATGTTGGAACGCTCGTTGAAGCGTATAGAAGACAGCACTTTGGGACAGGATAGTGAAGAGGATTTTGGCGGATTGTTCTCGGACATTGATTTGGCTTCGCCTAAATTGGGAAAAACAGCAGATGATAAAAACACGCTCGTCAGCAATGTGCTTCTTGCATTGGACGATATTGACTTTGGTGTAGAGGCCTCGCAAGAAATTGATATTTTGGGCGATGCTTACGAATATATGATTAGCCAGTTTGCAGCCGGCGCAGGCAAGAAAGCCGGTGAGTTCTATACTCCGCAAGAGGTCAGCCGCATATTGGCGGAGATTGTTACTCTTGGGCATAACCGTTTGCGTAATGTTTACGACCCTACTTGCGGTAGTGGTTCACTATTGCTCCGTGCAGCAAGTATCGGTAAGGCGGCATATATCTATGGACAGGAGAAAAATCCGACTACTTACAACCTTGCCCGAATGAATATGTTGCTGCACGGTATCCGATTCAGCAGCTTCAAAATAGAGAATGGCGATACGCTTGAATGGGACGCATTCGATGATATGCAGTTCGATGCAGTGGTTGCAAATCCTCCGTTCTCTGCCGAATGGAGTGCTGCCGACAAATTCAACAACGACGACCGTTTCAGTAAAGCAGGACGACTTGCACCTAAGAAAACAGCCGACTATGCTTTTATTCTGCATATGGTTCATCACCTCAATGAAGGTGGTACGATGGCTTGCGTTGCTCCGCACGGAGTTCTGTTTCGAGGGAATGCAGAGGGTGTTATACGCCGCTTCCTGATAGAGAAGAAAAACTATATCGATGCTATTATCGGTTTGCCAGCCAATATATTCTATGGTACAAGTATTCCGACCTGTATTCTCGTATTGAAGAAATGCCGTAAGGAAGACGATAATATCTTGTTCATTGATGCCAGCAAAGAGTTTGAAAAGGTCAAGACCCAGAACAAACTCCGCCCTCAGCATATACAGAAGATTGTAGAAACCTATCGTGACCGCAAGGAAATTGAAAAGTACAGTCATCTTGCTACGTTGCAGGAGGTTGCCGAAAATGACTATAATTTGAATATTCCTCGCTATGTCGATACTTTTGAGGAAGAAGAGCCTATTGACATCAAAGCAGTCATGGCTGAAATAAAGGAATTGGAAGCCAAGCGAGCCGAACTGGATAAGGAAATAGAAGGCTATTTGAAAGAATTGGGACTGGTTGAATAATTACACTATGGCAGAGATAGACAACATCCCCGAAATGCGTCCATCATTCGACAATATACGCCGTCAGGATGAGGGCGGAAACGAATACTGGAGTTCTCGCGACCTGTGCGCTGCTATGGGCTATTCGGCTTATTGGAAATTCCAAAGAGTCATAGACAAGGCTATCAAGGTGGCAGGTGAAAAAGGAATGAATGTAGACGACCATTTCAACCAAGCGGTTGATATGGTAAGGATTGGAAGCGGCTCATTCCGTAAGGTCAATATCTTCCGTCTTTCGCGTATGGCGTGTATGATTGTTGCCGAAAATGCCGATGCCCAAAAAGTGTTGGTACAACAAGCTCGCGATTATTTTACTCGAACAATTTCGACAAACGAATTGATGCAAAATTCGTTGAGTTCTAACATTTTGCTGTATAAAACGGCGCAAGGCGAGGCACGAATAGAAGTGATATTCAACAGTGAAACATTTTGGATGTCACAAAAGCGTATGGCCGATTTGTTCGGGGTGGATGTACGGACTGTCAACTATCATCTTGGTCAGATTTACGAAACAGGCGAGCTTACAAAAGAGGCAACTATCCGAAAAATTGGGATAGTTCAATCAGAGGGAGAACGGGATGTAGAACGTACACCTCTGTTCTATAATTTGGATGCCATTATTGCGGTAGGTTATCGTGTCAATAGCTATCAGGCCACTCAATTCCGTATCTGGGCTACATCTGTATTGAAGGAGTTTATTATTAAAGGATATGCCCTTGATGACGAACGCTTGAAGCAGGGAAAACACTTTGGCAAAGATTATTTTGATGATTTGCTGGAGCGTATTCGTGAGATACGCACATCAGAGCGCAGATACTACCAAAAGATAACAGACATCTATGCCGAATGCAGTGCCGATTACGATTCGAAATCGGATTGTACCAAATTGTTCTTCAAGATGGTGCAAAATATGATGCACTTGGCTGTAACTCATCGTACCGCTGCCGAAATAGTATATGAACGTGCCGACTCGGAAATGCCGCACATGGGATTGACCACTTGGAAGAAAGCTCCCGATGGCAGAGTCCAGAAGTCTGATACGATTGTGGCAAAGAACTACTTGTCAGACAAAGAGGTTTCAGAACTCAACGGCATAACTAACGTATTTCTTGAATTTGCAGAGCAGCGTGCCCAACGCCATATCATTACAACGATGGCCGAATGGAAGCAGCGTCTTGAACAGTTTCTTGCTACAATGGACTATCAAGTACAAGATTCAGCTGGTAAAGTTTCTCAAGAAGAAGCACGAGAGAAGGCGTATGGTGAGTATGAAAAATATAAAGTGATTCAAGACCGTTCGTTTATCTCTGATTTCGACCGGTTTAATAATGGCGACAAATTGTTGCCGTTTGATATCAATCCCGATAAAGAATAATGATTATGGCAGATAATAACGAAAATAAAGTCCTCAATGTTCCCCATTTGAGATTTCCGGAGTTTAGTGGAGAGTGGGAAGAGCATACGCTTTCTGAATATTTGGAGTTCAAGAATGGTCTTAATCCAGACGCTAAACGTATTGGAAGTGGACTACCATTCATTTCGGTGATGGATATTCTTTCAGAAGGAGTTATCAATTATGACAATATTCGTGGCAAGGTCAATGCTACTGAAAAAGAAATAGAATGTTTCGGAGTGAAAGACGGAGATTTGCTATTCCAACGTAGCTCAGAAACATTGGAGGATGTTGGACGAGCTAATGTGTACATGGATAATCGTACCGCCATTTATGGAGGCTTTGTTATTCGTGGTCGTAAAATCGGCAATTATGATCCTTTGTTCTTTAAGTATTTGCTTGCTACGCCATTAGCGCGCAAAAGAACTTGCAGAATGGGAGCAGGAGCACAACATTTCAATATTGGGCAGGAAGGATTATCCAAAATATCATTATATTTTCCATCAATTGAGGAACAGAGAAAAATAGCTGAATTTCTATCTCTCATTGACGAACGAATAGCAACCCAAAACAAAATCATTGAGAAACTGCAATCCTTAATTAAAGGGCTTATAGATGATATAATAACTCTGAAATGTGGGCAGTTAGTGGCATTTGAAACATTATATAGTAAAGCAGGTGAGGGTGGAACACCCACTACGTCAAATACAGAATTTTATGATAACGGCAGCATTCCTTTCATAAAAATAGACGATTTGAGCAATAAATATTTATCGGCTAACAAAGACTATATTACAGAGTTAGGACTCAAAAAATCTTCAGCATGGCTGATTCCTACGCACTCCATTATATACTCTAATGGAGCAACAATCGGTGCTATTTCTATAAACAAATATCCAGTCTGTACCAAACAAGGAATTTTAGGTATTGTCCCTAATACAAATATTGATGTTGAATTTCTTTATTACTTTATGCAATCTTCATATTTTCAAAAAGAAGTTGAACGTGTTGTAACTGAAGGTACGATGAAAACAGCCTACCTAAAGGATATAAATCACATAAAATGCCCAATACCAGATTTAGATAGGCAAAAAGAAATTAGTCATTTTCTTTCAGTGTTATCGCTTAAAGAGGATGTTGAAAGGCAACTATTACAGAAATATCAAATACAGAAACAATATCTATTAAGGAAGATGTTCATATAAACATCTTCCCCAACAAATACAGTTTTTGTTGATTGAATGACGCAAGAAGTTCTTGCTCAACAAAAAGTTTGCTCTCCAATTTGTCAAGCACGTTTGCGACACGCTTTTGTTCAGCAAGTGAAGGACAATATATTTTCGCTTTACCATAATCTTTGAAGTAGATATGTGGTATCGCCATACCAGTTTTGTACGGTTGAAAGTTGAACACTGACAGCGCAAAGTACAGATACCGCAAATCATTGTTGCCTATGACAGTAAGATAGTTGAGTGTGCCAATTACCGAAAATTTGCCCTGTGCATAGGAAACTGTACCAACACCCGAACCATCCTTGATTACCAGTATCGCATCACCGTTCATTTGTGGCACATCTTTATAACCAACCAATCCATTTGCACCAAACACTTTGCATAGTCCACTAGACAAAACCTCGCTCTCTTGAAGTGTTGAGCTATGACACTCTAAACACTGAGAAATTGCAATGTTAGCCTTTTCTTTGGTCGTTAGCGCAACTGCAAGCCCTTTAATTAAGGATTGCTGTACAGTAATGTCCGCAATAACAGATTTACTCTTTCATTCAATAGCAGATGCTCATACCATACGTTTAGGCAAAATTGCACATATTACGAATGGTGCTGGTGACGTGCAAGATGCTAATACAGAACATCAAGAAGATTGGTATCCTTTCTTTGACCGTTCAGAAGAATTAAAATGGTTTCCAACTTATTCGTTTGACAAAGAAGCTGTTATTTATGCTGGCGAAGGACAAAGTTTTTATCCTCGATATTATAATGGGAAATTTGCTTTACACCAAAGGTGTTACGCCATAACGGATTTCGCTTCATGTATTATACCAAAGTATTGTTACCATTTTATGAATACATTAAATTCTTATTTTGTTAGAAATTCAGTTGGTTCTACTGTACCATCTTTGAGAATGGATATATTTCAAAAGGTAGAAATTAGACTACCTCCTATACCAAAGCAACAGCATATATGTAAAATTATTGATGCTTTTTATACTAAACTTGAAGTCGAACAAAGGGGCATTTCTATTTTACAAGAATTGAAGCAATTTTTGCTCTCGCAGATGTTCATATAAACATTTGCGAGAGCAGGTATCTTCGTTGCTGCTGATATTTAGAAAATATGCTATCCACTAATGAAAGATTGTTTTCGATTTTTGAAATGTACTTACTGATATTCTTTTGTTGCTCAATACTTGGCAAATGAATTTCTATATTGCACAACTCCTCAAAAGTAAGGCATAAGCGAACACTGCCTTCCAGGCGTTTATACATTTCATGTTTGAATGTTTGTGATGCAAAATAGTACTTTAGATAACTGGGTAATAATTCTGATTTTGTAGTAAAGCAAACATACATGGGACTAACAATACCATTACCGTCCATTTCGTACAATGCTATTGAGCCAACATTTATACGAGCAGGATTGTATGCAAACATACCTTTCTTCACAACCTTATAATTTGAGGTATCATCGCTTGCTACTTCTCTGTCCTCAAATTGGTTTGATTGAGCTATAAATCCGTATTTGTTACTAACCGAAAGAACTTGCAAATCAGAGCCACTGCGATTTCTATCAGAACATTGTTTGAGTAATTCGGACAGTGGAATCATATTTGTTTGTGAAGAATAGCACCGATGAATAATTGCGGACTTTAGTTTTTTCAAATCCTCAATGATTTTGTTTTGGGTAGCGATACGCTCATCAATTAAAGATAAGAGCTTCGCAATTTGTTCCTGTTCGTTTTGTACAGGAACAGCAACTTTAATCTTGCGAATTTCATTTGCTGAGATTTCTAAGAATGTTGATCCACAAGCATTTCTAATCAAATCTTTTTTCTTAGTTTGAATCAAGTAGTATAGAAAATCAATATTACATTGTTTCGCAATAAGAGATTGAAAACCTTGATTTGTAGTACATTCATTTGATGCAATAGAACATTCTCCTACCGTGGCACGAGAACTTAATAATATAGTGTGTAATGGTAATAGCTTTGCACTTGAATTATCTAAACCATCTCTTGTAATAGTTCTAAGGCTAAAGTCTACATATTTATTTTTACCGATTTCACTTGGAGTAAACCATTGTATATCTCCACCCCAATATGATTTCACTGTAGTATCAGGTGTGCCACCTCCAACCACTGTTGCTAAATCATTTATGGTGCACTTGTTCCACTCTCCACTAAACTCCGGGAATCTCAAATGGGGAACATTGAAGAAAATCGAATCGTAAAAACTCCGCAATTCCTATCTTACTGCTATATAATCTAAAATCCGTTAGTATGATAGCAGAAAACAAATTTTCGAAGATTGTCGCTCTATGGAGAGAGGACAAGAAGCAGTATGTAAAGCGTTCGACTTTTGCGGCCTACACACTATTGATTGAAAATCACATCTTGCCTTCATTCGGCGAAATGGCACTCGTTGAGGAACAGGACGTGCAGACTTTCGTATTTCGGAAGCTCAACGAAGGATTGAGCCATAAAACGATCAAGGATATTCTGATCGTTCTGAAAATGATATTACGTTTCGGTGCCAAAAATCAAATGACTGAATATCGTCAAATAGATATAAAATTTCCGACTGAACGAGATAAGCATTCAATAGACATATTGAACCGTTCGCACCAGAAACAAATCATGGAGTATATTCGATTGCACTTTACCTTCAAGAATTTAGGCATTTACATTTGTTTAAGTGCCGGTATGCGCATCGGGGAGATTTGTGCGTTGACATGGGACGATTTAGATGTCGAGAATGGGATTATCCATGTTCGAAAAACGATTCAGCGCATCTATGTTATCGAGGAGCACCGAAAATATACTGAAGTGATTCTCGATACCCCGAAAACAAAAAATTCCATCCGCGAGATTCCAATGACAAAAAATCTATTGAAGATGATTCGTCCCATTAAAAAGATCGTGAACGGAAATTTTTACGTCCTGACGAATGAACCGAAACCCACAGAACCTCGCACCTATCGAAACTACTACAAACAATTCATGCAGTCGCTCGGCTTGCCTTTGATGAAATTTCACGGTCTTAGGCATAGTTTCGCTACGCGTTGCATCGAAAGCAAATGCGACTATAAAACTGTGAGCGTTTTGTTAGGACATTCCAATATCAGCACGACGCTCAATCTATATGTTCATCCCAATCTGGAGCAGAAGAAACGGTGTATGGAGCAAATGTCAAGATTGTTACGATAACCGCATCATTGAATAGAGTAATAGGACTCCCGAAGTTCTATTACTCTAAATAAATCATTTAATTATTCTTATTTATCAGATTCACCACCACCTTCGTCATCACGTCTTTCTCCTCGGTGCGGCTCTCGGCGATCATCAACGTCAGGGCCACCAACGTGTTGTTGTCCAAAAGGCGCGAACCGTCGGGGCGGTAGAGGATGCGGTTGTTCTCCAAGAACCAGAGGAACAGGAACGCCGCGATGCGTTTGTTGCCGTCGCTGAACGAGTGGTTCTTGACCGTCAGGTAGAGCAGGTTGGCCGCTTTCTCCTCGACGCTCGGGTAGAGGTCGCGGCCGCCGAAGGTCTGGTAAATCGCGCCCATCGTGCTCTTGAACGACTCGTCCTTCTCGCGGGCGAACAGGGCGCTGCCGCCGAACTTGTCGCGCAACACCTGCAACGCCGCCATCGCATTCTCATAGGTCGCGCGGAACGGCTCCTCAGACGTAGTGGCCGATACCTCCAACTGCTGATAATCGTAGCGGTCGAGCGTATCGAGGCCATAAGTATAGTCCGTAATCACGCGCAGCAGCCCGACCGCCTCGGATTTCGTAACCTCCTTCGCAGCCAAGACATTGGAGAGCAGGCGGACGGTCTTTTTCAGCTCCTCCAACTGCTCGGCTTTCGCTTGATTATTGACGGCATAACCCTTTATAAGGTACTCTTTCAGCACCTTGTTCGCCCAGATGCGAAACTGCGTGCCGCGCGGCGACTTGACACGGTAGCCGACAGAGATAATCACGTCAAGGTTGTAGATATTCTGTATACGGCGAATCGTGCGCGTACCCTCTTGGCGAACTTGTAAGGATCTCTTACAAGTTGCCTCCTTTTCCAATTCGCCCTCTCGAAATACGTGGTTCGTGTGCATTGTAATATTCTGCGGGGTCGTCTGAAACAACTCCGCCATCTGCGCCTGCGTCAGCCATACGCTGTCGCTCTCCATGCGGACTTCCAGACGGGTCTCGCCGTCGGCCGTCCGGTAAATGATGATCTCCCCGTTGTCCATAGAAACAAAGATACGAATAAACCCGAAGCATCGGGATATTTCCCAATGCAATTAAATTATACCTCCAATTCCTAATTTCTATTCGCGATTTCGACACATTCTTTTCGCAAATACGACAAAATTTGAAGCGCAGCTGGATTTTTCGAAAGATTAAGCAATGGTAGATATTTGACGATTAGGCTGGTTTCCAAGCTATCGAGATCTCCGGCGGATTCTACCCAATTTACCATCAAATTCTCGTTGATCCATCCGATTATTTTCAATTCATCGGTTTTCGAGAATTTATAATTTTTCTTATTGCGCTTCTCAATCAACGATCCTTTCGGGGGCTTGTACCCAAGAACAGCCCCCATACTTCTAAAAAACGTTCCGTGGCCCTTTGCCCGAAGTTCTTGATTCAGGAACCGATTGTACAGATTCTCAGAGGCAATACCAATATAAAGAATGTCATGCCCCCTCTCCAAAAGAATAGTACCAAACGGCTCCGGAAGCAAATGTACATTTTTAATGCGTATACAGTATAAACCAGACGCTTGGGGAACAAACCCGTCAACATCTTTGGCAGATTTAAAGTTCTGTTTGTTCATCAACATTTTCTCAACCAAAACAGAATCTTTTACTGTATTTTGAGATATGCGAACATGTTGCTTGGAAGTTCTCTCAAAAGCAATTTTTCTTGTTGTACTCCCCTTGAGAGAAATTGTCGAACCTTCACAATAAAAAAGCTCTGGGTACCCCTTAGCTCTCCCATAAATTTGATACGGAGTTATTAGCGAACCGTCTGCTTTTCGATACCATTTATTTTCATTCAATTTTTCCGCTATTTCTTTTGTCGTCATTGATCGTCCGACTTGGCGAAATAGTTTTTCCATCGCTTCATGCAGATACATAATGTTTATTTTTCTATTTCTCGTTTTAAAATAGCCACTAAGTTTTCGGGATGCCCAACTTGTTTCCACTGTTTCACAGGAGCTATCGCTATCACCTCCCAACCTTGAGCCCCCAATTTATTCAACACTTTAATGTCGGATCCCGCAATAGAATCGTTCTCCATATAAGCGAAAGTAAAAGATTTATATTCGAATTTCTTCATAGCTGATATATTTATTTCGATTCAACCAATCAATTTAACACACATAAATATAAAAAATATATAATTCAAACAACACGATCTGACCGTATAATCTATTTGCATCTCAAAATTTTCCGGCATTTGGATTTCTCGTCCGAAATCGCTATCTTTGTACTGTCATGCAAGGAGATACGGCGGCCGCGCAGGCGAAACGGGCAGGCGGGCGCAAGACCGTGCAGAATGACGGTAGGCGATGCGGGGACAGAAGCCGAAAAACCGTCGCAATTCGTTGATATACATCGGGCTTACATTCGTGCGGAAGCACCTTTATCCGCACAAAGCAACTTTCAAAAGGATGGATTTTTCGAATCCATCCTTTTTTATTTTTATATTCGATTGACAAATAAGAGAATAAAGCGATCGCCTTATTCTTTTCCAGGTTCGGCAATCAGTGTTTTCTTATTATGCAAAATCCCTTCGGAAAGAGCGAATTTAATTTTTTTCAGCATAAATTCACTTCTGAAACACCTTCCTATTTACATTATGATAAGACTATTCCGACAAAAAACAACACTATTCTTCGGAAACCCGTATACTACAAATCTATTTTAATCCGCAAATAGCCCCACAAACCGGCCACATCACACAAATCTCTTCGCATCGGACCTCCAGGTCGTCGTCTGCAGTTGCAAACAAAGATTTCAACCGCAGACGAGCAGGATCCCCCTCGATACGATAGACGGAACAAAACAGATAGAAACACTCCGTCATAACGAAATAAACTCTCCCGTTTATAACTTCTCCGTCCGGCTCCCGCAGCAACACGAGCCAATGCTGCAAAACCGTTCCGAATTGATCGTCCGTGCATAATGCAATTTGAGCCCCCCGAGCCTCTTCGGCAGAAAGAAGCAGATACCGTTCTGGAACCTCCTTGGGCGGAAACTCCGCCACGGAAGAGTCCCGATATACAGGAATCCGAACGACAAAAGCATCGCCTTCCGGCGTAGCAGCGGATTCGGCTTCACCGTGCATCAACCAGGAAATCGGATACTGCGGAAATTTCGCATGGATCTTTTTAGCCACACCAAGGCTTACTCCATAATTTCCCCGCTTGATCTGATAAAGATTTTCGCCTCGCGGCAACCCGACATATCTGGCGAATGAATTGATTGTCAATCCAGAAGATTCAATCACGCGCTCCAATCTTCTCCAGGAAGAATAATCCGTTTTTTTCATACCAACCAAAAATTACTTATTCCGTAGGAGCAATTCTTACTTTCTGATTTACAGCTTCTTTGGATGTATCAATCTATATCAGGAATTGTTGGGCCCCGGACATAAAATGTTATGGATCGGATTTTGCACCTTCTCGCATATAAAATGAAAAGAAGGCGCGGTGTCAATCTACTACCGAAGGCATTGGGAGCCCGTAATCAGTCGATTGTCCTGCGCCCTTGCCTGCCCCTCCCGTCGAAACGAGCAGGGCATAACAAGGACAGACAACTGCTACACCTGATTACTGTAAATTCCCAATTTTACGGTAGGCATAAGAGTTGTGTACCCTTTTATGTCTGTCGGCTACGCCGAACTACCGTATTTCCGCATTGCATCCAAACTGCTTATTTGTTCCCGGACGACACACGCCGCCCCACTACAACAAACGTCATCGCGCGAAAATACTACGCACAAATATAGTATTTTAATTTCATTGTAAAAATTAGGCGTTTCAATTTTCTTGCTAACTTTGTATGCATGAAAAGTTCGATCAACTTCCTGCCTGCGGAAAAAAGACGTGATCTGCATCAACTTGTGGAGATCATCCGAAACGAAATAAAAGATTGCGTAATGATTATTCTTTACGGCAGTTACGCCCGGGATATGTACGTCGATTGCGACCGTCGGCGGGATTACGGGGTGACGACCTTTTTCATGAGCGACTACGACATTTTGATCGTCACGCGCCGAAGGCTCGGCCTGAAGGAATACGACGTTTACGCCCGCATCACCGAACGGTTTTTCGAAAACAAACAAAGCGAATTTTACACCCGGCCGCAATTCATCAACGAAAGTATTTCCCGGCTGAATAAAAACCTCGAACTGGGACAATACTTCTACCATGAAATCAAAAAGCAGGGAATCATGCTCTACTCCTCGCAGGAGTTCAAACTGGCGCGATGCCGAAAATTGAACTATGCGGAAATCGCGCAAATCGCCCGCGACTATTTCAGCGAAAAATTCCAGTTCGCCAGCGATTTTCTGTTAGGAGCACGTTACTATGCCGGGTTGCAGAAATATAAAATGGCCTCTTTCCATCTACATCAAGCTGCGGAAAATTACCTGCGTACCATTCCGCTGGTATATATCCTTTACGGCTATAAAGATCATGCGCTGGAAATTCTGATGGATCGCTGCAAGACGCACACGCTGCAACTGGTATCGGTTTTCCCTCGAAATACGGAGGAGGAGCGGCGCCTGTTCAATCTGTTACAGGATGCCTATGTACAAGCCCGCTACAACAAGGATTTCGTCGTTACCAAGACCGACATCGACGCCTTGATCCCGCGCCTCGAACTCATGCGCGACATCACGGAAAAAGTCTGTTGCGACCGGATCGCCTATTACGAACGACAAAGCTGACATACCGCTGAATCCCCCAAAGGCCGGATTTGATCGATAAAAAACGCAGGGTCCGCAACCCTGCGATTATGCCACTTACCTTCGGTTATAATCCCCGAATCCGTTCGATCGGAACGGCGAGGTCGTCCTCGATTCCCAACATGGCATTGATGAGCACGACCCGCTCGAAACCGCCCAGGTCGGAAGGCGTAATGCGGCATTCGGTTAAAACTCCCGTACCGAGCAAGTACTGCCTCCGCATGCCGTTGAGCAGGAAAGTATCCGGCGTAACGTATTTCCGTCCGTCGAAAAACGCCACGTTGCTGTAACTGGTATCGGTAATCGCCCCGTCGCGCACGATCAGGATCTCGTCGCAATCGTCCCGACGCTGCAAAAGACGGGCAAGGGCGCTACGATCCGCATACTTCAAGTGGTAATCCAATTCGTCGTCCGCAGCGACCAGCCGCAGGGAGCGAATCTCGCGGGGAACATACGGCGCAAACGAAATCTCCGACAGCGACCGGCCGTAAACGATCCGGCACTTCACCGTTCCCTTCCGATGCTGAAGCGGAATCGAACCGTCCGCCAAATCGAAACCGGAGGCGACGCCGTACGCTTCGCGGACCGTCTGCCGCATACGCTGCAAATGAAGTTCGGGACGAACGAAAGTTCCGTCCTCGACCCGAATGGTTTCTATGAAAAGCAACTCATCCATCGCAATCAGGGAATCGGCAGGTAAATTTTGGTAACGACCTCGTCGTACTCCTGCTGGGGGGCGCTGTGCACGGTGATGCCGCCGCCGCTGCGGAAATAGAACAGCCCGTTCTCGCATTCGATATA
>OMBK01000312.1_pt1 | contig 29896 bp, 38 predicted proteins | sample 1644881 | NCBI WGS metagenome assembly OMBK01 (sample SAMEA103958132, study PRJEB25191) | human gut metagenome | biome: human-associated habitat [ENVO:00009003]; feature: intestine environment [ENVO:2100002]; material: feces | place: Germany | collected 2013/2015
ACGAGCGAGCTGCCGCCGTAGGAAAAGAACGGCAGCGTCAGGCCGATGACCGGCATCACGAACAGGCACATGCCCACGTTGGCCAGTATCTGGAAGATCAGCATGCCCACCACGCCCACGCAGATGTAGGCGTCCAGCTTACTGTGGGCGTTGCGGGCCACATAGATGCACCGCAGCACGATAGCCGCCAGAATCGCCAGCGCCAGCAGGCAGCCAATGAACCCCAGCTCCTCGCCGATGACGGAGAAGATAAAGTCCGTGTGGCGGTTGGGCAGGCTGGAGCTGTCCTTGCTCTGGGTCTGTACGCCGTGGAACAGTCCCATGCCCGTCAGCTTTCCGCCGCCCAGCGTCATCAGGCTTCGGGTCTGGTGCCAGCCCTCCTCCATGGGGTGGAAGCTGTGGTCAAACACCACGATAAAGCGGTTTTTCATGTAATCCTCGATCACATCCTCCTCCCAGAGAATGTAGAAGGCCAGCGCCGCCGTCAGTCCGCCGCCGATGAACCAGCCCTTGGACACGCCGGCCACAAAGCACATGCAGATGAAGATGGCCACAAACACCAGATCACTGCCCATATCCGAGGAAATTTTATAGTACAGCAGGAAAAACACCATCAGGTGCGCGCCCAGAAACAGCACGTCCGGCAGCTTTTTCAGCGTGCGGTTCTCCTGCAGCCACACCAGCTGCCAGGCCAGCACCACCGTGAAGGTCAGCTTCACGATCTCGGAGGGCTGCACCATAAAGGGTAGGAACGGGAAATCCAGCCATGCCAGATTGCCGGTGTCGCCCGCCTCGCCAAAGACCAGCAGCAGAAGGATCATGCCGAGGCCGAACAGCGTCAGCCACAGCCAGCCCTTTTTTCGCATCAGCTCGCTGATATCCACCAGCGACAGCAGGAAAAATAAAATGATACCGACCACCGCGCCGCCGGTCTGTACCAGCACCAGCCGCAGCGTATTCATATACCGGGTGGCGGAGTAAATCATCAGAATGCCATAGGCCGTGGCGGTACAGCAAAGCGCCAGCAGAACAAGATCTGTCTGCCGCAAAATATCCCGTAAAAATTCCCGCACACGCTGCATGAAATGGTTCCTCCGTGGTCTCCGCCGGGGCGCATAGCAACCCAAAATAAACTCTGTACATTCTACCACAATACTTTTTCCCTGTAAACCTGTCTTACCCCCTTTCTTTTTTGAACTTTTTGTGATACGATAATGAAAATGGCAAAATAGGGCCGTTTTACTTTTCGAAAGGACGTTTACCATGCAGTATATTTCCCACAGCGTGTCCGATACCGAGGCGTTTGGCCGCCAGCTGGCCCAGCAGCTGCATCCCAATACCGTGGTGGCCTGCCGCGGCGGTCTGGGAATGGGCAAGACCGCGCTGACCCGCGGCATTGCTCAGGGACTGGGCTACACGGGCCGCGTTACCTCCCCCACCTTTACCATCGTGAACGAATATCTGGGCGAAACGCCCCTGTTCCACTTCGACATGTACCGTCTGGACGACAGCGACGCGCTGTTTGACATCGGCTGGGAGGACTATCTGGAGCGGGGCGGTGTGTGCGTGGTGGAATGGAGCGAGAACGTGGCGGATGCGCTGCCGTCCGACGCCATCATCGTAAGCATCGCCCGCGGCGAAAAAGACAACGAACGGATCATCACTGTAGAGGGAGGCGGCATCGCATGAAAATACTGGCTTTGGAAACGTCGGCCAAGTCCGTGTCCGCCGCCGTGGTGGAAAACGGCGCGGTGCTGGCCAGCGCCTACCAGAATATCGGTCTGACCCACAGCGTCACCCTGATGCCGCTGATCGACAGCATGCTGAAAAACGCCGGGCTGACTGCCAGGGACATGGGATTGATCGCCGTGGCCGCCGGGCCCGGCAGCTTTACCGGGCTGCGCATCGGCGTGTCCGCCGCCAAGGGATTGGCCTGGGCGCTGGAGCTTCCCTGCTGCGGCGTGTCCACACTGGAGGCCATGGCGGAGAACGCCCGCAGCTTTGAGGGCACGGTCATCTGCGCCATGGATGCCCGCCGCCAGCAGATCTATAACGCGGTGTTTGACTGCCATGACGGCGCACTGACGCGGCAGTGCGAGGATCGTGCCGCGGCGCTGGAGGTACTGGCGGAGGAGCTGAAAAATTCCAATAACAGGAAAATAGTAGTTGGCGATGGCGCTAAGCTGTGCTATACTTATCTGTCGGAACAGGGGATCGCGTGCCGCATGGCGCCGCCTGACAGCCTGTATCAGAACGCCGTGGGCGTTGGTCTCGCGGCGGAGCGCATGGCGGCGGAGGGCCGCATGGCAACAGCGCAGGAGCTGCGCCCGGTCTATCTCCGTCTCAGTCAGGCGGAGCGGGAGCGGCTGGCAAAGGGGCTGCCCATTACTTTGGATCATCAATAATTTTATATACGGAGGATAAGATCATGAACGAAAAGTTCCCTACCCTGCACGTCGTAAACCACCCTTTGGTGCAGCACAAGCTGACGGTGATGCGCGACAAGAACACCAGCGTCAAGGACTTCCGCACGCTGGTGGGCGAGATCGCCATGCTGCTGACCTACGAGGCCACCCGCGACCTGCCCACCACCCTCAAGACCATCGAGACGCCTCTGTGCACCTGCGAAATGCCTGTGCTGGCCGGTAAAAAGATGGCCATCGTTCCTATCCTCCGTGCAGGTCTGGGCTTTGAGGACGGCATCCTCAATCTGATCCCCTCCGCCCGCGTGGCACATATCGGTATGTACCGCGACGAGGAAACGCTGGAGCCCCACTTCTACTTCCTGAAGTACCCCAAGGACATCGCCGAGCGCGACGTGCTGATCGTGGATCCTATGCTGGCTACCGGCGGCAGCGCCGACATGGCCATCACCAAGATGAAGGAGCTGGGCTGCAAAAACATCAAGCTGATGATCCTGGTGGCCGCTCCCGAGGGCGTGCAGTTCATCTACGACCGTCACCCCGACGTGGAGATCTACTGCGCCGCGCTGGACGACCATCTGAACGAAAACGGCTACATCGTGCCCGGTTTGGGCGACGCCGGCGACCGGATCTTCGGCACAAAGTAAAAATAGCTCTTTACAGTTTCGCCGATCCGTCGTATAATTGATATAGTAAACGCTGGATAGAAAGGCGGTGCCTCAATGGACGATTATACCAGAAAATTTAATGCCGCAGAGGATCGGGACGAGCAGGTGCACCATGTGCTGACCTCGGTGTATGAGGCGCTGAAGGAAAAAGGCTACGATCCCGTGAACCAGATCGTGGGGTACATTCTGTCGGAGGATCCCACCTACATCACCAACCATAACGGCGCACGTACCCTGATCTGTAAGATCGACCGGGACGAGTTGCTGCAAATACTGGTCAAACGGTATCTGGATATCTGACGTAAAAATCGCACAAAAGGGAAAGAAACCAGACGGTTTCTTTCCCTTTTGTTGTTTTTCTCAACCTTTCTGCCAGCGATTTGACACAGGGCCTTTTTTGTGCTATACTGGTGAACGTTGATTGACAAGGGCAAGCATGGTTTTGGCGGTCAGCACGCACCGGAAAGCTGTGCTGTCCGGCGTGTTTGCCCCTGTTAATCGATGGAAATTCTTAAACAGGAGGACACAAAACAATGGCAGATGTGAAAAAAGGCGAAGGCCTTGTTTATAAAAACCACCCCCTGCGGCGCATCGACAACCTGATCTACTATGGCTCCATGGCAGATAAGTATATCGTCATGTTCCAGATCCTGGAATCCAAAAAGGAGCAGGATATGGACGTCGCCACCCGCGTTTCCGTGCAGCTTCAGCTGACCGATCCCGACCTGAAATCCCGCGACCGCGTGGTGAAGAAGTCGGAAAAAAGCAGCCTGTACGCCGCCATGGACGTTGGCTCCATCTGGTTGGAGCGTGCGCTGGCCGGAAAGCTGTAAGGGGGTCGCCCAATGAGATCTCACTACAGCCGTATGCTTACCGCGGCAGCACTGTCTGCGGTAATGCTATGTAATACCGTCGTCTGCGCGTGGGCGACCACGACCGACGCAGCCACCGCGCAGGACGCCGCTGTCATCAAGACCGCGCTGGCATCCGGTCTGGAGGCCAACGGCCAGAAGCCGGAGCTTCCCCGCCTGCTGCCCAGCGAAACAAAGGTCAAGTCCGTGGGCCGTGTGCTGGAAAAGGACATTCCCCTTTTCTTTGACCCCACCGAGGAGAGCAACGTCTACATCCTGCTTCCGCTGGACGCTATCGTGTCCGTGATGGAGGATCTGGGCGATTGGTTCCGGGTCAGCTATAACGACTGCACCGGCTTTATTCCCCCGGAGTATATCGAGCTTCTGAAGTATGACGAAGCTTTTGAGACCTACGGCGTGGTTGACGCCGAGGAAATGTCTCTGCTGGAGGAGGCCGACGGGAGCAGCGAAGTGCTGGCTACCCTGAAGGACGGTGACCGCGTGGAGGTCACCGGTCTGGAGAATGGCTACTTCGCCGTCAAGAGCGGCGACAAGACCGGCTATGTCACCGGCGACGATCTGGATCTGACCATGGAGAAGGAAGCGCCCGCATCGAAGGTGACGGTCAAGGCCGCCAATAAGGCCACCGCCGCCGCGAAGGACGCCACGACCGAGGACAGCGCCGGCGAAGGCAGCACTGACACCGTCGTCAGCAGCGGTTCCGGCAGTGATATCGTCTCCTTCGCCATGCAGTATCTGGGCACGCCCTACGCCTACGGCGGCACCGGCTCCGGCGGTTTTGACTGCTCCGGCTTCACCATGCACGTGTTTTCCAACTTCGGCGTCAGTCTGGCTCATGGTGCGACGCCCCAGCTGAATAACGGGTACGCCGTCTCCCAGAGTGAGTTGCAGCCCGGCGATCTGGTGTTCTTCTTTGGCACCTACAACACCAGCTCGGCGGCCAGCCACGTAGGCATTTACATCGGCGGTGGACAGTTCATCCACGCCTCCACCAGCCGCGGCGTTATCATCTCCAGCCTCAGCGAGAGCTATTATGCCAGCCGCTACCTGTCGGCACGCCGCGTTTTCTGACGCAGCACCACATAGCATGTATAAAAATTTCTCTGACCAGCGGTCGGGGAAATTTTTTATTTTCCTCTTGACAAACCATACCGCTGTGCATATACTGTCTATATCGAACATATACAGTTGTGACGGAGGTGTTCCTGTGGATCTTATCATCAGCAACGCCAGCGGAAAGCCCATCTACGAACAGATCTACACGCAGATCAAGAACTGCATCCTCTCCGGTGAGCTGTCACCGGGAGACGCGCTGCCCTCCATCCGGACGCTGGCAAAAGACCTGCGCATCAGCGTCATCACCACCACCCGCGCCTATGACGAGCTGGAGCGTGACGGCTTCATCGACCGGGTGCCCGGCAAAGGCTGCTATGTGGCGGAGCAGAATCTGGAGCTGGTGCGGGAAGCCCATTTGAAGCAGATCGAGGATCACATGGGCGAGATCGTCTCGTTGGCACAGGGTTGTTCGCTGACGGAGGAGGAAGCCGTGCGGATGCTGCGGCTCATGTGGAAAATGAAAGGAAGCGATGCGGAATGACAAATGCCATCGAATTGCACGGTTTGACGAAGGAATATCCCGGCTTCCGGCTGGGCAGTCTTGACCTGACGCTGCCCTCTGGCAGCATTATGGGCTTGGTGGGGGAAAACGGCGCGGGAAAAAGTACCACCATCAAGCTGATCATGAACGCCGTCCGCAGAGACAGCGGCGTCGTGTCGGTGCTGGGGGTGGATAACCAGAGCGCCGCCTTTCGTGCCGCCAAGGAGGATATTGGCATCGTGCTGGACGAAGCCTATTTCCCTGAAGTGCTGAACGCCATCGACGTAGGCCGGATCATGGCGAACACGTATCGTCAGTGGGAGCCGGAGACCTACGAGAGCTATTTGCAGCGGTTCGGCCTGCCCCGGAGCAAGGCCTTCAAGGATTTCTCACGCGGCATGAAAATGAAGCTGGCCATCGCCGTGGCTCTGTCCCATCAGGCAAAGCTACTGATTCTGGACGAGGCCACCAGCGGTCTTGATCCCATGGTACGGGATGAAATTCTGGATATCTTCAACGAGTACACCCGGCAGGAGGATCGTTCCATTCTGCTGTCCTCCCACATCGTCAGCGATCTGGAGAAGCTCTGCGACTACATCGCCTTCCTGCACAAAGGGCAGCTGGTGCTGTGTGAGGAAAAGGACCGCCTGCTGGAGGAATATGCCCTGGCGCGGCTGTCCCATGAGCGTCTTGCCGATCTGCCGGAGGATAGCGTGATCAGCGCGGAGAACGATCCCTACGGCGTTCGTGCGCTGGTGCTGCGGGATAAAGTCCCCCACGACCTGCCGCTGGAGCACACCAATCTGGAGGATATCATTCTGTTTCTGGCGAAGGGAGGTACACGGAGATGAAAGGGTTGCTGTTAAAGGATATTCTGACCCTATACAAGCAGACGAAGATCATTCTGTTGCTAATGGTGGTTTTCGCCTGTATCCCTGGCTTGCCCACTTCAGCGTTTGCTGTATTTTACGGCGCTATGATGCCTATTACCGCGCTGGCCTATGATGAGCGCAGCAAATGGGATGAGCTGGCGGCCATGATGCCCTACACGGCCAAGGCCATCGTAGGCAGCAAGTATGCGCTGGGCCTGCTGCTGATCGGAAGTATCTCGCTGCTGTCCGCCGCGTCACAAGTGGTAGTCAGCGTGGTGCAGCATGTCCCCCTTAACACTGAGACGCTGATCAGCATTCCGCTGGTGGCCTGCGGCGCTCTGCTGATGATGCTGATAGACCTGCCTCTGATGTTCCGTTTGGGCGTAGAAAAGGGCCGCATCATCTACATTTTGCTGACCTGCGGCTGTGTAACGTATTTTGCTATGAACACAGATGACGTGATCGCATCCCTGGACACTGTCAGCGTCTATTCGGCACTGCTGATGGTGCTGGCAATCACCATCGTTGCTTTTGTCATCTCTTATACCATCTCCGTCCGGGTCTACCGGGTGCGGCGGGGATGACCGCTTCCATAAGAAAAAGGACGGCCACGCCGTCCTTTTTCTTATGATGCACATTTCTTACAGGGTGTCAGTCCCCGCCGCTCCACCTCGTCCCATGTAATCTCCTGCCCGTTCTTACCGGGACATGCCGCGTCATAGTGATAGCGCTTTCCGCTGGGCGAGGCATACACATGCTCTGCCCGTTCCGGGGGTGTAGTTTCTTCCGGTTCTGTGACTTCGTCGTCCGGAAGCGCCGCTTCATCGGGCGGCGTTGTGACGCCCTTCTGCGGAACCGTCACCTCCGGCTCCGTCTGCGCGGTAGAATCCTGCTGACCATGCTCCTGCAAGTACACCTCAAAGGTATCCTGCCGGTATTGCTCCTTCTGCTCTAAGTGCAGTACGATATAGCCTGTCAGCATGCAGCACACCAGCATGCACAGGGCGATCTCCGGCAGGCAGCGGCCCAGCGGCACCGCCATCAGCTTTGCCAGCCACTCCTTCAGCGTAAGCCGACGGCCATTACCGCCGGATGTTTTCTGTCGGCGTTCCATGCCTGTCCTCCCCTTTCGCCGCGCTTACGCTTTCTCGATCCGCGTCAGCATCCTGACCGCGTATTTCAGGAACATTTTCACCGCCGGAGACACATCGGCCTTAGAGTTCATGGCCACGCCCAGCGTGCAGTACGAGGGCGGATCCAAAGGCAGCATGGCGATATCACAGATGCGCTTCTCCGTAATAAGCTGGTTCATAATGCTCATGCCCAGCCCCTGCTCCACCATGGACATGACGGAGAAACTCTCCAGCGTGGTGAACTGCACATTGGGCTCAATACCGTTCTGGGTGAACAGCGCCTCTATGTCGTCGTCACAGCCCAGGGCCGGCATGATGAAGCGGTCATATTTACAGTTCTCCAGCGGATAGCATTCCGCGTTGGCCATGGGGTGATCCCGGGGCAGCACCGCCAGCATGGGATCCTCCGCCAGCGGGATAAATTCATAGGGCATGCCCTCCTGATAGCTAAAAAATCCAATGTCTGCGGCACGGTCGTCCAGCCATTTGGACACCTCCTGCCAAATGCCCTCCATCAGCTTGATGTGGATCTGGGGATAATCACGCTGGAACGCACTGATGACCGCAGGCAGCCAATGGGTGGCGATACTGGAATAGGAGGCGATGGTGACGCTGCCGATCAGCAGGCCGTTCATCTCGGCGGACAGCTCGAAAATGCGATCCTCCTGCCGCAGAAATTCCCGCACCGTGGGCAGCAGCAGCTCACCGTTTTCCGTCAGCGTCACGCCCTTTGTATTCCGCCGGAATACCGGAAAGCCCAGCTCCTTCTCCAGCGCCGTCACCAGCTGGTTCACGCCGGACGGCGTGTAGCTGAGGGCTTCCGCCGCTTTGGAAAAGCTTCCGGTCTCTGCCGCCGCCAAAAAGGCTCTGCATCGTGCTGTTTCCATGGTTCCGCCTCCTTTTACTGTCAGTAATCCTGATATCTGCTGTCATATTTTATCGTTTTACTTTTCTTGTTAAATATTCTACTATATAATTGTCTAAAGTACAAGCCTAAAATTCAAATTTTAAGGAAGAATCTGCCATGAAAAACATCCGTGCCTACCTGACAATCGCCGTGGTTTCCCTCATGCTGGTGGTGGTATCCGCCTTTTCCATGAGCACCGCCGGCCATCAGGCCGCCGTCTGCGTGCCGCTGCTGTTCGGTCTCCTCTTTTGCTGGAGCGCCGTCAAAGCAATGCTGGCCCAGCTGGAAGAACCAGAGGTCGAAGCGGCTCCGATCCGTTTCACCGTTCTGACTCTCAAGGCCGCATGACCCGTTTCTTTTTCAAAAAAGCTTCGCAGAATTCGCCGCCCGCCAAGGCGGCGAACAAATAAAATCATTTTTTGCCGCGACATGTGCGTGGCAAAAAATACTTTGCGCGGAGAGAGTGTTTTTTCGCCCATCTATGGGCGGAAAAGCGCGGGTCGGAGTGATTCCTATATTTGTCAAAAAAGGGTTTCGCCCTTTTTTGACAAGCTGAAAAGCGCCCGCATACCACCGGTATGCGGGCGTTTTTTATCTTACGGTTCGCGGATCGTGCCACCGTTTATCGTGACTCTTCCCTTGTCCAAACACAGGGTATCCTCCCCGCCGGGTACGACGATCTCGCCGCCGGCAACGGTAACGTCGCCCTCGCCCAGCCACAAGCCGCTGTCAAGGATCAGTGTGCCGCCCTCCACAGTGACGCTGCCCCTCTCGATGCTGCAATCACCGGTCACATGCAGTGTGTCGCCTTTCACCACCAGCGCCGCGTTTTGCAGCCACAGGGCGGGACAGGTCAGCGTACCGTCCTCCAGCAGAAGCAGTCCCTCCTGCTCCGCGTTGCTGCCGATGGCCAACTCCTCACCGCCGGTAACGGTGATCTCCGCGCCATCCCGGACAGCCAGCACCGGACGGGTCACAGCGCCCCAGCCTCAGATGCTCAGCTTGCTCACCGACAGGCTTCCGTCCCCGGTAAACAGCAGACTTGTACCGCCCAGCTCTCCGGAAATCGCATTGCTTCCGGTCAGTTCAAGATGCAGGGCATCCCAAGGCAGCAGATCTTCAAGGGCCGCGCCGTTCAGCTTCATCGTACCGCCAAACCAGCACAGCGGCTCCACTTGCGCCGCGCAAAGACCGTCCCACATCACGCTCTCACCGTCCACTGGAGCCCACTCCTCGCTGAAGTCCGTTTGGTAGTACGCGCCGCCGTCCTGTTCATTATCCAGCAGCGTAGCATTATAGGAATTTGCGGTGACGGATGCCAAATTGGCGGCAGCCAGCGTCCCCGCTCCGCCCTCGATGGTCGATTCCTTGGGAAGCTCACCGTTGAAATACGCCTGTCCGCCGCTCATCACGATCGCCGCGGCACCGTCAACGTTGTATTCATCTATGAGCGCCACGCCGCCCCGGAAGGTGCAGGCTTTCGCTTCCAAAAGCTGGCGGGCTAACAGCAGGCCGTCCGCCACCAGCACCTCGCCATTCACCTGCATCCGGTCGGTATAGACCGTGCCGCCCAACTGCGTATAGGCGGGCGCGTTGCCATTGCTCAGCAGCTCCATGTCCGGGCAAACCACCGTCACGTCACCGGCCACCATCAGCGCAGTCAGGTCGAACCGGTCTCCTCCACAGCGAATGCCCATGGTCGTAAAGGTCAGCGTACCGTCGCCGGTGATCAGCACACAGTCGAACCCGTTGAAGCAGGGCTCTCCGCCGCCGTCAATGGTGCAGTCGTGGCCCTTTTCCGCAAAGGGCAGCTGGCTGTCGGGCTCCGCCGTGCCGCTGCTGGCGGCAATGTCGAACCAGCGGCGACAGCTCTCCGGTAGCTCCTCTGCTGTCAGCTCCGATGGCTCCGTATTTGCGGCGTCCTCTGTCGGCGTACCGCAGGCGTTCAGTACCAGCAGTAGGCATGCAAGCAGTAGAGCAAGCAGTCGTTTCATCCCTCGCTTCTCCTCCATTTTCCTTATTTGGCGTCCTGCGGCTTTTCAAATTCCTCCGCCACATCCATCAGCAGCTGTCGGATCGGCAAATGCTAGGGACAAGCATCTTCGCATCGGCCACACTTCACGCAATCCGAAGCCTGTCGTCCCGGCGCGGTATGCACCTGCGTATAGTAATAGTCCGCGTTTCAGTCGTGATGGAGCTGCTTAGCGTTCATCAGGGCAAACAGATCCGAAATGGCAATATGCATAGGGCAGCCCGCTACGCAATACCGGCAGCCCGTGCACGGGATCAGATTCATTCCCCGGAAAATAGTTTTCACCTGTTCGATGGCCGCCAGCTCCGTCTCATTCAGCGGCGTAAAGCTCTGCATAAAGCTTGTGTTCTCCCGCATCTGCTGCATATCGCTCATGCCGGACAGCACCATGGCCACACCGGGAAAGCTTGCCGCAAAACGAATGGCATAGCTGGCGGGGCTTTCGCCGTGCAGGTCGTCCAGCACTGCTTTGGCCGCCTCCGGCAGCTTCACCAGATTGCCGCCCTTGACCGGTTCCATGATAAAGACCGGTTTGCCGTACTTCCGGCACACCTCGTAGCACTTACGGCTCTGCACCGTGGGATCGTCATAGTCCAAATAGTTGAACTGAAGCTACACCGCCTCGATCTGCGGATACTCCGTCAAAATCTGCTCCAGAAACTCCGCCGTGTCGTGGAAGGATATTCCCACATGGCGCACTTTGCCCTCCGCCTTCAACACGAAGGCCGTTTCATAGGCATGGCATTCCTTAAAATGACGGAAAGTGTTCTTATTCTGGGCGTGCATCAGATAGAAGTCGAAAATTCCACTCCGCAAATCTCCAGCTGGCTCTCAAAGAAAGGACAGATCTCCGCCTCGCTTTTGAAATAAGCATCCGTCAGCTTATCCATCAACACGTATCTGTCACGGGGATAACGGCTGGTCAGGCAGGTTTTCAGCGCCCGCTCGCTCTTTCCGTCAAGATAGCCATGGGCTGTGTCGAAATAGTTGAACCCCTCATCCGCACCAACAACGTGATCGAGCGGCTGAACCGTGAGATCCGCCGCAGGACCCGCGTGGTGGGGACATTCCCTGACGGCAACTCCGCCCTGATGCTGGTCTGCGCCCGGCTCCGCCATGTGGCGGGCACCCAGTGGGGCTGCAAGAAATACATGAACATGAAGCACTTGGAGGCGGCTCTGGACGACGCCTCTATTGCCGGCTGACTTCAGGTCTGCCGGAGTCTGCAAACAATTTTGCGCATAAATCTTGACGGCACCTTTTCATATTCATTTTTTAGCGTGCCAAAATTGTCCTTTCCCGCTCGAAAGTCCGCTCATTCTTGACAAAAAGAACCGTCCACTTTATAATAAGCCGCACGTTGTTGAAGCCCAAACTATGAGTGTTAGGAGACGGACATGGCAAAGATCGTAAAGGGAATCGCCGCTTTCTCTCTGGCGGCGACGGTCATTCTGGCCATTTCATATAAAGTGACATCCAGCGGAATATTACTTCCCCTTGCCATTACCAGCGGAAGCATCGCCTACCATTTTGTTATGCGGCTGATGGTGGGACTGGCGTTTCACGCTACGATGCGGAACAAAGCGGATTACCGGAAACGATGGTATCAGGTAAGCAAGTGGGAAATGGCGGTATACGAAAAGCTGAAGGTGAAGCAATGGAAGCGCAGAATGCCCACCTACGATCCCGCGCTGTTCGATCCGCGGCTGCATACATGGGAGGAGATCGTACAGGCTATGTGTCAGGCAGAGCTTGTCCACGAGACGATCGCCGTGCTGAGCTTTCTGCCGATTTTGGCAGGTATCTGGTTCGGCGAGTATCCGGTGTTTATCGTGACGTCCGTTTTGTCCGCCGCGTGCGACATGGTTTTCGTCATCATGCAGCGCTATAACCGGCAGCGGGTCACGAAGCTGCTGAATCGGAAAAGTGTGAGATAATAAATGGCAAAAGGAGTGACACGTAATGTGTTGCTCCTTTCTATTATGTATCCCATGCCGCCGCAGACCTTTACCCGTCTCTCTCCTTTTGATAAAACCATAAAAATTTTGAAAATAATGTAATTTTCACGCAGAAAAAGGTAGTTATATAGACAAAGGAAGAAAGGAGGGCACACCGCCATATGGATGACAAGCAAATTATCCGTCTGTTTTTTGAGCGCTCAGAGCAGGCCATCACCGAACTGTCCCAGAAATACGGAGCGCTATGTCTCCAGCTTGCCGACAACATTCTGAACGATCATCAGGACGCGGAGGAATGCGTGAATGACGCCTATCTCGGCGCATGGAACAGCATTCCTCCCCAAACCCCCGACCCGCTGAGAGCCTATATCTGCCGCATCGTTCGCAACCACTCTCTGAAGAAGCTCCGAGCCAACACCGCATTAAAGCGGGGCAGCCAATTTGAGGTGTCCCTATCCGAATTGGAGGACTGCATCTCCGGCAGTTCTTTGGATGAGCAGCTCGCCGTAAGCGAATTGACCGCGCAGATCAACGCATTTCTTTCCGCTTTGCCGAGGGACGACAGAGTCATGTTTGTAAAGCGCTACTGGTTCTCGGAATCGTTATCCGAGATCGCGGACACATTTGCCATCACCGAGAACAACGCATCTGTCCGGCTCAGCAGAATCCGGGGAAAACTACATCAACATCTGAAGGAGGCAGCGCTATGATGGATCACAAAATCGATAAGCTGATTTCCGCCATCGGAGACATGAATACGGCGTATCTGGAAGAAGCCATTGCCTTTGACGGTGCGAAAGCGAGCCAGAAGAAAGCCGTCCACCCCCGAAAATTATCTGCCGCGCTGGTGGCAGCGCTGGTCATACTGGGCCTATCTGTGACAGCCTTTGCCATCAGCAGGATCCCACTGTCGTGGCGTGACATTTTCTCCACCAGCCAGACTGTCATCGGCGACGAGGACGAGGAACCGGTAGTCTCCCAGCAGGCCGCGGCTACAGAGGAGCTGCAAATCAAGCTGGAGAAAGTGATTTCCGACGAGCGAACCTTGTATATTCTCTACTCCGTGAAGGCGAATGATGGCGCGGTTCTTGATCCCAAGGGTCAATTCGCCGAGCTCGACCTGTATTTTCCCGGCCAGATGATGTCCGGCGCCTACGTGTCGTACTTTCTGGAGCGGAGGGACGGCGTGCCGGAGAACGAACTGGAGGGCGTCGTATTGGCTGACTGGCAGCCGAGCAACAGTGTCAACGGCCTTGTGATAGGCTTCTCCGACTGGCAGGAGAAGCCGCTTGATAGCGAGAGCTTTACCACCGTGCTGTCGGGACACTGGCAGGTCACGCTGGACGAAACCCCCATCACCATCGAGAGCGAGGTGCTGGCGGAGAATGTTCCCCTGGCCTACGGAGGTGAGACGCTTCAGGTAAAAAAGGTCGCGTGCTCCAAGCTGTCCATGGCAGTCTATTTTGACAGCTATGTGGATTCCACCGCCGATAACTGGACATTGGAAATATTTGACGCAAACGGCGATCTTATTCCCAGCTGGTGGGGCTTTATCGCAGCGCAGACCGATGACAGCTGCATGTTCTTGACACGGTTCGACGAGCCCATCGAGCCGGAGACCATCCGCAAGCTGACGTTCAATGGCGAGACCGTGTTCGAGAGATAGCACCGGAGCGACCACCGATAAAAAACCGTCTCAAGCGGTGCGCTTGAGACGGTTTTTTTGCAAAATAAGAAGCATTACGGCACTATGGCGCTTGCCAGAAGGCTGGGCAGAGAGTTTTTCAGAACGCGGGAGAGGTACTCCACCACCTGCTCGGGATCATGTGCCCCCTTGTTGGTAAATTCCCCGATCAGCAAACCGGCGATGGCTTCGGTATAAAAATGAGAGAGAAATTCCTTGAACTGCTCCTCTGCGTGGATCCCCATCTGCCGCTCGGTATCGCAGATGACGCTTTGGGTGATGCCGATGAAATCCGCGTAGAAAAAGCGCTTCATCTCCTCCCGGCCCATACTGTCGTAGGCGCAGCACAGCAGATGCTTGTTGGTCTGCACGTAGTTCAGCACGAACAGCACCGCCTCCCGGTAGTCCGCAAGAAGATCAAACTGCTTGACCACCTCGACGGCTTCCTCCTCCAGCATCCACTTCAGCAGCGCGTAGATATCCTCAAAATGGTAGTAAAAGGTCTTGCGGTTCACGCCGCAGTCGGCAATGATCTCGCTGACGGTGATCTTGGAAAGCGGCTTCTTCTCCATAAACCGCTTTAAGGACACCGCCAGCGTTTTTTTCGTATTCAGAGTCGTAACTTCGTGTCGCATGGGTCACCTCGCTCCTTTTGCTTTATTATACAGCTGTCCATCAATTTATGCAAGCGGCGGCAAAAAATATTTGCCCCGGCAAGTCAGGATTTGCCCATCAAACCATGGCGCTTTGTCCGGATTTTACCTAAACAGCCCCGGTTTGACCGTTTTATCTCCCAAGGCTCTGCGCTATACTGACGCCCGAAGTCAAAGAAAGGATCAAGGATATGCGAACGAGAGGATACCGCGTCTGCCTGTCCGTGCCGCTTGGCCGAAGAAACGGCGCCATGGTGCTTCACGAAGCGGACGGCAAAGTCCACGGCTGGTGGGAAGTGATGGCGCAGCGGAACACGCTGTCCGGCACAGTGTCAGCCGACGGACGTCTCACGCTGTCCGGCGTACTGCGAACGCTGATCAGCACAGTGCCCTACACCGTAGAGGGCACCATCGACGGAAGCAAGCTGTTTCTGACCCTGAAAACAGCGTCCGGCGCATATTATTCCGTCTCCGGAGAGGAGTTTCATATTGATGACGAAGTTCTATAAACGCATTGTTGACCATCAAAATCTGATCATTGCCGTATTTCTGATTCTGTTCGCCGTGTGCGCGGCGTGCCAATCGCTTGTGGCGGTGAATTACGACATGAACGACTATCTGCCGCCCGAAAGCCCCTCCACAGTAGCTTTGGATCTGATGGACCAGGAGTATGACGGCGGCATCCCCAATGCCCGCGTGATGGTACAGGATGTGACAATCCCGCAGGCGCTGGCATATAAGGAGCAGCTGCTGGCCGTTGACGGCGTTACTGACGTGACGTGGCTGGACGATGTGGCCAGCGTGACCGTCCCGCTGGAGACGCTGGATACCGACATGTTGGAGAGCTACTACAAAGACGGAAACGCGCTGTTTTCCGTGACCATCGCCAAGGAAAAGCGCATCACCGCCGTGGATGCCATCCGCCAGATCATCGGAGACGACAACGCCATGACCGGCAGCGCCGTTTCCACAGCGGTGGCTACCACCAGCACGGTCAGTGAAATTTCCACCATCGCCATGATCGGCGTCGCGTTCGTCCTGTTCGTGCTACTGCTCACCACCACCTCCTTCGCCGAGCCGTTTCTGGTGATGGCGGGGCTGGGCGTCGCAATAGTCATCAACGCCGGCAGTAACCTGATGTTCGGCGAAATTTCCTTTGTGACCAATGCGGCTGGCAACATTTTGCAGCTGGCGGTTTCGCTGGATTACTCCGTTTTCCTGCTGCATCGCTTTGCAGAGTGCCGCCAGACAACCACAGACCCCAAAGAGGCCATGGTGGAGGCGCTGACCATGTCCACCACCTCCATCCTGTCCAGCGGCCTGACCACAGTCATCGGTTTTCTGGTGCTGTGCCTGATGCAGTTCCTTATCGGCCCCGATCTGGGTCTGGCGCTGGCAAAGGGTGTGGCGCTCAGCCTGATTACCGTGTTCACCTTTATGCCCGCCCTGATCTTGAAAACCTACAAGTTCATCGACAAGACCCAGCACCGCTCCTTCATGCCGTCCTTTCAGGGCTTCGGCAGGTTTGTCAGCCGCGTGATGCTGCCGATGGCGCTGGCTTTCACCATTCTGATCGTCCCCAGCTATCTGGCCTCCAACGCCAACAGCTTCTACTACGGTGCGTCCCACATTTTCGGCAGCACCACCCAGCTGGGTGCGGACACCGAGAAGATTGAGGATGCCTTCGGCCAGCAGGACACCTACGTGCTGATGATCCCCAAGGACAGCACCGCCACGCAGACGGAGCTTTCGCAGGCGCTGCAGGATATCCCGCAGGTAAAGAGCATTCTGTCCTACGTGGACACAGTGGGTGCTACGATACCGGAGCAATATCTGGACAGCGGCACGCTGTCCAAGCTGAACAGCGACAGCTATACCCGCATGGTGCTAACGGTAGACACCGCGTATGAGGGCGACGACACCTTCTCTCTGGTGGAGTCCATCCGGAACACGGCGGAGGAATACTATCCCGGCACGTGGTATCTGGCCGGTGAAGGCGTGTCCACCTACGATTTGATGGACACCGTCACCGCCGACATGGTGAAGGTAAATCTGGTGGCCATCGGCGCGGTGTTTGTGGTGCTGCTGTTCACCATGAAATCGCTGATCGCGCCCATAATTCTGGTGCTGTCCATCGAAACAGCCATCTGGATCAACCTGTCCATCCCCTATTTCAGCGACCAGACGATCTTCTACATCGCCTATCTGATCATCAGCTCCATCCAGCTTGGCGCGACGGTGGACTACGCCATTCTGTTCACCGACCGGTATAAGGAGATGCGCCAGACCTACGAAAAAAAGGAAGCCGTTGTGCAGACCGTTTCCGCTGTGTCCGTCTCCGTGCTGACCTCGGCCAGCGTGATGGCGGTGGTGGGTTTCCTGATGGGCACGCTCTCCACCCACGGTCTGCTCTCGCAGCTAGGCTACTTTTTAGGGAGAGGAACGCTTTGTTCTCTGGCTATCGTGCTGTTCGTGCTGCCGGGGCTGCTGTATCTGTTTGACAGGTTTATCACCCGGAATAAATCATCCAAGGAGGTTCTTTCTCAATGAAGCATATGCAGAAATTCACCGCAGCGGCGATGGCCGTGCTGCTGCTGGGTTTCACAGTTGTACCGGCCTTTGCTGAGACCGCACCCTCCGCCAAGGAGGAGGTCATCTACGCCATGGCAGACGCCTCCGGCAAGGTGACGGACGCCGAGGCGGTCAACATCTTCGCCGGCGGCGATATCGTGGACTACGGCGATTACTCCGCCGTCAAACCCCTAAACACCAACGACACGATCACCCAGAATGGGGATCAGATCGCCTTTTCCTCCACTGCCGATAAGGTCTACTATCAGGGGACGATGAAGAACGCCGCGCTGCCGTGGAATATCTCCATCCGGTACTATCTGGACGGAAAGGAATACGCCCCGCAGGACGTGGCGGAAAAGAGCGGTGCGCTGGAGATCCGGTTCTCCGTTACGAAAAACGAGAGCTGCGGCGGCAGCTTCTATGACGACTACGCCCTGCAGGCCTCGTTCACGCTGGACACCGAGCGCTGCCAGAACATTGTCAGCAACGGCGCTACCGTTGCCAATGTGGGCAGCGACAAGCAGCTGACCTACACCATTCTGCCCGGTAAGGGGATCGACACAGTTATCACCGCCGATGTGACGGACTTCGAGATGGACGCGGCCGCCATCAACGGCGTGCGGCTGAATCTGGATGTCGACGTGGACGACACGGATCTGATGGACAAGGTAGACGAGCTGGTCTCCGCCATCGGTGATCTGGATGACGGCGCCTGGGAGCTGCATGACGGCACCGAGGAGCTGTACGACGCCACCAAGACCCTGAACAGCAAGGTGGGCGACCTGCATTCCGGCGTGGGCGATTTGACAGTGGGTGCCGGTGATCTGTACACCGGACTGACCGACATCACCGCCCAGAACCAGCAGCTGACCGACGGGGCCTACACGGCATACGAGGGACTGTGCACTGCCGCTGCCGCCGCGCTGAACGCCCGGTTGGAGGCCAACGGCATGGACGCCGTCACCCTCACCCCCTCCACCTACTCAGCCGTACTGATAGGGCTGCTGGAGAAGCTGGATGCCGACGAGGTCTATCAGGAAGCCTATGACACCTCTTTACAGCAGGTGACGCAGCAGGTGAACCAGCAGGCCGACCAGCTGTATCTGGGCTATGTGAAATCTCAGGCCGGCAGCATTTATCTGGCCTATGTCACCACGCAGGCCGACGCCCTCTATGCACGGGTGGCGGCACAGGCCGTCCGTGAGCAGCTGATCCAGAGCGGATACAGTGAAGCGCAGGCGGACGCTTATCTGCAAACCGCCGACGGGCAGACGCTTGTTGCGCAGGCAGTTTCCAATATGACCGAGGAGCAAAAGGCACAGATCCTCAACGCCGCCGTGGCCAAACTGACGGATGAACAGAAGAAGCAAATTCTGCAAGGCGCGGTCGCCTCTCTGACCGAGGAGCAGAAAGCGGAAATTCGAGAGGCGTACATCCAGCAGATGATGGCGTCCGATGATGTGACCTCTCAGATCAACGCCGCCGTGGCCACGGTCAGCGCCGCCAAGCAGGTGTCCGAGCTGAAGGGACAGCTGGACAGCTACGGTGTGTTTTATCAGGGTCTGGTGGCGTACACCGACGCCGTCAGCAGTGCCGCAGCAGGTGCCAAATCCCTGAAGCTGAATATGGATACGCTTTACAGCAATACCGGCAAGCTGAAGCTCTCTGTTGGCGAGCTGAGCGACGCGGTGGGTGAGCTGTACGACGGTACAGGAGAGCTCACCGACGGCACGACCGAATTCGTGGATAAGACCTCCGACATGGACACGCAGATCAGCGACGAGATCGATTCCATGACCGCTTCCCTTTCCGGCGGCGACGGCGACGCGGTGTCCTTCGTCTCCGAGAAAAATACCAATGTGAACACCGTGCAGTCTGTGATCAAGACTGCGGCTATCGAGAAAGCCGAAACCACCAAGGACAATACAGTCGAAAGCGCACCGCTCACCTTCTGGCAGAAGCTGCTGCGGCTGGTAGGGCTGTATGCATAATAGGCGCTGCACTCCAGCAGGAACCACGTGATACCGTAGTCATTCTTTTTCATATGATACCTCTTACAAAAAACGGCGGGCTGGAGCTGTGCGTGCTGTCGCTGCTGCGGAAGCAGGATCGGTACGGCTATGAGGTATCCGACTACCTGTCAAAGCACATCGATATCGCCGACGGCACGGTGTATCCCCTGCTGCGCAAGCTGAAGGCCGACGGCCTTGTGACCACCTATTTGCAGGAGGAGAGTGGCGGCCCGCCCCGGAAGTACTACAAGCTGACCCAGCTGGGCGAGGACGTATATAACATGGATCGGGCGGAGTATCTGCGGTTCGCCGAGACTGTCCGTGAGCTTTTGAAGGAGGATGACGACCATGAAGAAAGCTGAGTTTCTGAATAAGCTGAACGAAGAACTGGAAAAACGAAATGTCGCCGACGCGCGGACATTCTGGAGGAGTATGAGCAGCACTTTGATTTGAAGCTGGCGGACGGCTTCTTTGAGGAGGAGATCGCCGCGCGGCTGGGCGACCCGGCCATACTGGCGGCACAGTTTGACGAGGCGGAGCGCGCACCGCAAAAGGAAAGCGGCAGCAAGCCGCTGACCGTGATCGGCCTTGGGTTTGCCGATGTATTTGCAGGGCTGTTCTTCCTGCTGCTGGCGGGCTTCGGCATCGTGCTGACCGCCGCGGCGCTGTCCTTCGGGGTGGCTGCGGTCTGCCTGCTGGGCGGGCTGAATATCCACGGACTGCTGCCCGCCATGCCCTACTGGTGCGGCGTGATTCTGGGGTTGAGTCTGCTGGGGCTTACGGCGCTGTTCGCGGTAGGCTGCGTCTACTACGGTGCGTTCCTGCGGCAGCTGATCCGCTCCTTCGGGCGCTTCCAGCACAACGCGATGGCCAACGCGTCCGGCTTGGCCGTGCCGCCGCCGCTGCCCATCAGCCCGCAGTTTTCCGCCAAAGCAAAGCGCCGCCTGCGCGTCGCTGATCTCACTGGCGCTGTTCGCCGCCTATTTCGTTCTGTCCTATGTGGTGTGTGCCCTGTCCGCCGGAAGTCTCCAGTTCTGGCATGTATGGGGCTGGTTCGCAAATTGAGGTGACTTCCGTGCTTGGCATGAATGCTGTTGCGCTGGTGTTCTTCGGCTGCATCAATGTGGCGTCCGTGAAGCCGCTGCTCCCGCAAAGCGGGTGGGCGGTGGCGCTGCCGGTGTATTACATTGCCCTGACGACGTTCGTGCTGCTGAAGATTCGCGGCTTCTTTCGCAAAAATCAAAAACAGCACCGTAAATTCTCCACAAAAGCAACAAGAGGTATGGCCGAAGACCATACCTCTTGTTGTTTTCATTATTATTGTTCGGCGTAGCGGGCCAGGAAGTGGCGGGTACGCTCCTGCTTGGGATTGTCAATGACCTCCCGTGCAGGTCCCTGCTCCACGATGACGCCGCCATCCATGAAGATCACCTGATCGGCCACATCACGGGCAAAGGCCATCTCATGGGTCACGATGATCATGGTGGTATGCTGCTGGGCAAGGCCGCGAATGACCTTCAGCACCTCGCCGGTCAGCTCCGGGTCGAGTGCGGAGGTAGGCTCGTCAAAGCACAGGATATCCGGCTTCATGGCCAGCGCGCGGGCAATGGCCACGCGCTGCTGCTGTCCACCGGACAGCTGGTGGGGATAGTTCTCCATGCGGTCGGCAAGGCCCATCTTCTCCAACAGCGCCCTGCCGTCAGCCAGAATGGCATCTTCGCTCTCGCCGGTCTTTTCCGTTTTCGCCATCAGCTTACGGGCCAGTGTCACGTTTTCCAGTGCCGTGTACTGAGGGAACAGGTTGAAGCTCTGGAACACCAGACCAAAATGCAGGCGCTTTTTACGAATGTCCGCCTCACGGCGGGTGTCAGGGTCGGCAGCGTCAAACAGCGTCTTGCCCCGAACGGAGATCACGCCCTGATCCGGCGTCTCCAGGAAATTCAGGCACCGCAGCAGCGTGGTTTTGCCGCTGCCGGATGAGCCGATGATGGAGAGGGCCTGTCCCTCCTCCAGCGAAAAACTGATATCCTTCAGCACAGAGGTGTCGCCAAAGTGCTTTTCAATGTGTTGTACGTCCAGAATCGCCATGTTGAAACCTCCTTATCTGAAGTAGCTGAGCTTGCGCTCGATGTAGTTGAACAGCAGCGTCAGGATGCCCACAAAGGCCAGATAGAACACCGCCGTATAGAACAGGGGCCAGATGATACCGGCGGACTTCATATAGGACTCGCCGGCCTTGATCAGCTCTGTCACCGCAATGATACGGGCAAGGGACGTATCCTTTACCAGCGTAATGATCTCGTTGGACATAGGAGGCACGATGCGCTTCACCATTTGCAGCAGCGTCACCTTGAAGAAGATCTGGCTCTTGGTCATGCCCAGCACCTGACCGGCCTCCTGCTGCCCCACGGGGACGCCCTCGATGCCGCCCTTGTAGATGACGGCGAAATAGCAGGCATAGTTGATGACAAACGCCACCACACAGGCCGCCATGCGGCCATCAGAGAAATACGCCCAGATATTATTATCGAACCACTTGCCGGGGCCATAGAAAATGATGATCAATTGCAGCATCAGGGGCGTGCCGCGAATGATCCACACGATCACGTTGAACAGCCAGCTCACCGGCTTGCACCGGCTGCGCAGAGCAAAGGCGATCAGCAGTCCCAGCGGCAAGGAAAACAGCAGCGTCAGGAAAAACAGCTTCAAAAGCTGCCCCATACCGCTCAGCAGGGAGAGGGTGACGGTCCAGAACATGGTAAAACTCCTTTAATGTATAGTGGGGGTCTATCGTATCTATCGAAAAAGTAACAGGATCAGCCGTATCAAAAGCCGCCCAAAGGCAGAGGACGCGTCACGCCCTCTGCCATGGGAAACTGTATTATAGCACACTTTTTGCCGTCTGGCAACTCACTTGGTGATGACAACCTGCGCGTTCTCGCAGTAAGCGTTGGTGCACTCCATGGCGGCGGTCACACCCTCGGTCAAGGTCATGCCGTTCCACACCACGTCGATGTTCTTGCTGTCCAGCTCGTTGACCTTCATGTCCCAGTCGATGACCACAAACTCAACCTCAACACCCAGTTTCTCGGCTACCAGCTTGGCCATGTCGGCATCAAAGCCGATCCACTCGCCGTTGTCATCCTTGTAATCCATAGGTGCAAACTCGGTGATACCCACCACCAGCTTGCCCTTGCCCTGGATGTAGGCCACATCGCTGTCGGACTCGGAAGCAGTGAACTCAGCAGCGGGCTGCTCCAGCAGAGCCTCCTGTACGCCATAGGTCTTGGCCAGCTCCAGCATGCTGCCATCGGCATAAGCCGCGGACATCACGCTGTTGATGTAGGAGGCCAGATCGCTGCCCTTGCGGCAGCCGGCGCCGTACAGCTCAGAGGTCAGCTTTTTATCGGTGACCTTCAGGTCGGGATAGCTGGTGCCCTCGCCCACCATGGCGCCAGCCATCAGCAGGTCGATGATGGCGGCATCGGAGGTGCCGGAGGACACTTCCATCAGCGCGTCAGCCTGGGAGCCCACAGAGGTGATCTTCCAACCCATTTCGTTGGCCACTTCCTCACCGGCGGAGCCGGCTTCCACGGCGTAGGTCACTTCAGCCGGGGTATCGCTGTTGTCGTCGCTTGCATCATTGTTGTTCGCATCGGGGGGCGCCTGATTACCGCAGGCGGCCAGGCTCAGCACCATAACCAGTGCCAGCAGCATTGCCAAAAACTTTTTCATGTTACTTTTCTCCTTTTTCGTTGGCATCCTTTGGGACGCCGTGTGTTGTTTTTAGTATGGTAATACTCTACCACTTTATCGCGCTAATGTAAAGTGTCAGTGCTGACAAAAGTCGCCAAAATTTCAAGCCCCGATTGCACAAATTTGACAAAACCGGCGGACACAGACCGTCAATACGGCCCTGCCGCGCCCTCCGTCACGTGCAGCGCCTCGGAAAAAACCAGCAGCGTCTCTCCGTATTTTTACCTGCATCTCCCCTTTTCCCTGTTGCGAAAAGCGGCAAAACGCGGTATGATAGACGGGAACATTTCCCCCATCAGGAGGTTTTTATGAAGATCATGGCCATTGATTACGGCGATGCCCACACCGGCGTGGCCATTTCCGACGCCACCGGTACGCTGGCGGGGTTCTCCACCGTCATCGACAGCCGCAAGGCCGACGTGGTGACGGCGGAAATCTGCCGTCTGGTGCAGGAGCACGGCGTGACGGAGCTGGTGCTGGGCTATCCCAAGAACATGGACGGCACGCTGGGGCCCCGCGCCGAGAAATGCGCCGCCTACGCCGACACGCTGCGGGAATCCACGGGACTGAACGTCACGTTGTGGGACGAACGGCGCAGCACCGTGGAGGCCCACGCCATCCTGTTTCATAACGGCAAAAACGGCAAGCAGCGGAAGAAAACCGTGGACGCAGTAGCGGCTTCGCTGATGCTGGAGGGCTATCTGACCCGGAAACGACTGGAGAAGCAGACATGAGAGTACTGGTGATCGGCGGCGGAGCCGCCGGGATGATGGCGGCGCTGACGGCAGCGGAGAACGGCCACGCCGTGACGCTGCTGGAGCGGCAGGGGCGCGTAGGCCGCAAGCTGATGGCCACCGGAAACGGCCGGTGCAACCTGACCAACCACCACGTCTCCCCCGCCCACTATCACGGCGGCGAGGGGTTTTGCGACCATGCGCTGGCCGCCTTCGACGTGGGAAATACGCTACTGTACTTTGCCGGACTGGGGCTGCTCACCACGGCAGAGGACAGCGGACGGGTATATCCCTTCAGCAACATGGCCGGCAGCGTGCTGGACGTGCTACGGTTCGCGCTGGAAGACCACGGAATTGACCTGCATACCGCCTGTCCGGTAACGGGTATCCGCAAAAAAGGCAACATTTTTCTTGTTCGCACCGAATCCGGTGAAGAATTTACCGCCGACCGGGTGATCCTTGCGGCGGGCGGCGCGGCAGGCGGCAAGGTAGGCGGCGTTATGGACGGCTATCAGCTGGCAAAGGGGCTGGGGCATCACCGCACGGCGCTGTATCCCTCGCTGGTGCAGGTCAAGACCGATCCCACCTACCCCCGGGCCTTGAAGGGCGTGAAGGCCGAGACGGGCGTCACCATCCACCGAGGCGGCGAGGTGCTGGCACAGAACCGGGGTGAGGTGCTGTTCACCGAGTACGGCGTCAGCGGCCCGGCGATTTTTGATATCTCCCGTTCCGTCGCCACTGGCGGCGAGGGGCTGACGGTGACGCTGGATCTGCTGCCGGACTGGGAGCAGCAGGAGGTGCTGGACTGGCTGCGGCAGCGGCGCGACAATGCAGGAAGCCGTGAGGCGGGCACGCTGCTGACCGGAGCCCTCCACAGCCGTCTGGGCCAGATGATATGCAAAGCAGCCGGCTTTACCAACCAGAGCGCCGCCAATCTCAGCGACGGCGACCTGCGGCGGATTGCGGCACGGACAAAGGACTTTGCGCTGCCCATCACCGGCGTATGCGGCTTCGATCAGGCACAGGTGACGGCGGGCGGCCTGCGGTGCGACGAGTTTGATCCCCGCACCATGGAAAGCCGTCTCGTGCCGGGTTTTTACGCCTGCGGCGAGGTGCTGGATATTGACGGCGACTGCGGCGGGTATAATCTGCAATGGGCGTGGAGCAGCGGGAGAGCTGCCGGGCTGAGCATTTGATATCTTCCATTAGGAAAGCACAAAAACAGGAGATGCGATGCATCTCCTGTTTTTTATGTGCTTGTAAGAAACTTACTTCAGCTCGACCTTGCCGCCGACTTCCTCGACCTGCTTCTTCAGAGCCTCGGCGTCGTCCTTGGACAGACCTTCCTTCATGGTGGTGGGAGCGCCCTCGACAGCAGCCTTGGCCTCGGCCAGACCCAGACCCATGACCTCGCGGATGACCTTGATGACCTTGATCTTCTGAGCGGCGTCGAAACCGGTCAGAACCACATCGAACTCGGTCTTCTCCTCAGCAGCGGGAGCAGCAGCGCCAGCAGCGGGAGCGGCCATAGCGGCAGCGGAAACACCGAAAACTTCCTCCAGAGCGTGAACCAGCTCGCTGAGCTCCAGAACAGTCAGACCCTTGATCTCTTCGATCATAGCAGTAACTTTCTCAGACATTGTAATAGCCTCCTGTTGTTAGAATAATGTTTTTGTTAAGTGTAGGGGGATGCTTACTCGGCGGCAGCTTCTTCAGCGGCAGCCTCGGCGGGCGCGCCCTGCTTCTCGGCTATCTGCTTGATGACGCAGGCCAGAGCAGAGATGGGCGCCAGCATGGTGCCAAGCACCTGAGCCTGCAGGACAGGCAGCGCGGGGATGGAAGCCAGAGCATTGACGGTTTCCATGGAAACGACCTTGCCTTCCATGAAGCCGCCCTTGATCTCGAACTTGCCATTGAGCTTCTTTGCGAATTCAGCAATGACACGGGCGGGAGCCACGGGATCGCTGGCACAGATGGCCAGAGACGTGGTGCCGTTGAGCTGATCATCCAGCTCGTTCAGACCGCAGTTGTTGAATGCAAAGCGCAGCAGGGTGTTCTTGATGACGGTGTACTCGATGTCATTTTCACGGCACTTGGCACGCAGCGCGGTATCCTCTGCCACGGTGATGCCCTTGTAATCCACAAGGACGCCGGCAGCCGCGTTCTGCACCTTCTCGGTCAGAGCCGCCACGATCGCCTGCTTTTCAGACAGTACTTTTGCGTTGGGCATTCTTCTTGTTCACCTCCATGAGATTTTGCGGTACACCCATGTGTACCAAGGGGTCGAGGTGCGTTCTTAGAGAAAAAACCATCCCCATGCCGGAAAGACATGAGGATGGTGTCAGCAATCATAAACTATTGCCATCCTCGGCAGGATTTACGGCGCGAAGCCACCTGCTGTCTTTGGAACGCATCTTTAATTATACCCATTGCCTGACAGCTTGTCAAGCAAAAGATAACGGATTCTCCTAAAATGTTTTGGGGAGCAGCCTGGGGTCAAGGGATAGAACCTGACATGCAGGCCGGTGAGCAGATTTTTTGCCATGCAAGACAAAGGTTTGCAGGAATACTTTGTGTATTTCAAAAACCTTTAACGCCGCAGGGCGGAAAATATGCCAGCGGAGTGCGTGTCGGGGACTATGCCGCCGATCCCCACCAAATTACAGCTGCTTGGCGGCGTTCATCTTCACGCCGGGGCCCATGGTGGAAGCGGCCACGCAGGACTTGATATACTGGCCCTTGGCAGCGGCGGGCTTGGCCTTGATGATGGCGCCGATGAGAGCGGAATAGTTCTCATACAGCTTGTCCGCACCGAAAGAAACCTTGCCGATGGGGCAGTGAATGATGTTGGTCTTGTCCAGACGATACTCGACCTTACCGGCCTTGACTTCCTTGACGGCCTTGGCCACGTCGGGAGTCACAGTACCGGCCTTGGGGGAGGGCATCAGACCCTTGGGGCCCAGGATCTTACCGAGGCGGCCCACCACACCCATCATGTCGGGAGACGCGACGACCACATCGAAATCGAACCAGTTTTCCTTCTGGATCTTCTCGACCATATCCATATCGCCAACGAAGTCGGCGCCGGCCTCGCGGGCAGCGTCAGCCTTGTCGCCCTTGGCGAACACCAGAACGCGGGCGGTCTTACCGGTGCCGTTGGGCAGCACGATGGCGCCGCGAACCTGCTGGTCAGCGTGACGGGAGTCAACACCCAGCTTCACGTGCAGCTCAACGGTCTCGTCGAACTTGGCGCTGGCGGTCTTGCAGATCAGCTCCAGACCCTCTTTGGGATCATACAGGGCGGCCTTGTCGATCTGCTTGGCGATTTCTTTATATTTCTTACCTCTAAACATCGTTACACCCTCCTTACTCGCCGACGACAACGCCCATGGAACGGGCAGTACCGGCGATCATGCTCATAGCGGCTTCCAGAGAAGCAGCGTTCAGATCGCGCATCTTCATTTCGGCGATCTTCTGGATGGAAGCCTTGGAGATGGTGGCGACCTTTTCCTTGTTGGGGACGCCGGAACCGGACTCGATGTTGCATTCCTTCTTGATGAGGACGGCAGCGGGGGGAGTCTTGGTGATGAAAGAGAAAGAACGGTCGGCATAGACGGTGATGACCACGGGGATGATCAGGCCCATGTCGTTCTTGGTGCGCTCGTTAAATTCCTTGGTAAAAGCGGCAATATTGATGCCGTGCTGACCCAGAGCAGGGCCAACGGGGGGTGCGGGAGTTGCTTTGCCTGCAGGGATCTGCAGCTTCACATAACCAACGACTTTCTGTGCCATTTTAAGGCACCTCCTTTAATAAAATGTGGTAGCGGCTTACCCGGTGTAAGAACCGCTCTTGGCGAGACGCGTATGTCTTTGCGTCTCTCCCACTTGCGCGAGGACTGCCGCGCGTCAGGACAGGACTTCCACCTGGTCGAGCTCCAGCTCCACCGGCGTCTCTCTGCCAAACATGGAGACCACCACGCGAACCTTGTTCTTCTCGGGCTCGATCTCCTCCACGATACCGGTAAAGCTGGCCAGCGGGCCGTCCGTGATCTTCACGGTCTCGCCCACGTTGTACTTCACCACGATCTCGTGCTTCTCCAGCGACATCTGGCGTACTTCCTCGTCTGTCAGAGGAATGGCCTTGTTGGCCTCGCCCACAAAGCCGGTGACGCCGCGGATGTTGCGGATGATATGCCACGTTTCATCGGTCAGCACCATCTTGATAAGCACGTAACCGGGGAACACCTTGCGTTCCACTTCCTTCATGACGCCCGATTCGGTCACTTCCGTCACGGTCTCCATGGGAATCTCCATGCGCAGAACCATGTCCTCGCAATGGCGGTTGGTCACGGACTTCTCGATAGCGGCCTTGACCGCGTTTTCGTAGCCGGAATAGGTATGGATCACATACCACTTCGCATTGTCAGCCATAGCCCGCTCCTTACGCGAACAAACCGATCAATGTGTTGACTGCCAGAACGGCAACCGCGTCGAAGATCCAGATGAACGCGCCGACGACCAGGGAGCACAGCAGCACCGTACCGGTGTTCTTCATCGTCTCCTTGCCGGAGGGCCACACGACCTTCTTCAGTTCGCTTTTCATTTCGCGGAACCAGCGGCCGCGATCCTTGACTTTCTTTTCTTCAGCCATCGTAGTTTCTCCTTCCGATTACTTCGTCTCGGTGTGGACGGTGTGCTTTCTGCAGAAGGGGCAATACTTGTTCAGCTCAAGCTTGTCAGGGGTATTCTTCTTGTTCTTCATCGTGTTGTAGTTTCTCTGCTTGCACTCGTTGCATCTGAGAGTGATTTTCACGCGCATGTAACGGCACCTCCTTATTAGATTAGGTATTCCCCTGTGGGGACACCCGTTTGCCTCCCTGTTGTCGCGGCTGTTCTTTTGCCCGCCCAAAGCGAAAAAGCGCACAAAAAGAAAGCACCCACTCACAGGTAATGTCCATAATAGCATACTTTTCCGGCGAGGTCAACCTCTTTTTGTGGGATTTTTGAAAGAATTTTCACGGCTTTTGCATGGTGGAATGCCGTTTGCCGCCTGCATCCGCGCTTCTTTTTTCAGGCAATGGAAAAGGCGGCGTGTTCCGCCGCCTTTTCCGTATCATGCGAGCCGATCTGTAAGCCGGGTTCTGTCTTGACAGTCATCTATCTAGGCGTACCGTTGCCGGCACACTCAAGCCACCCCGGGGACGGCCGGGCCAGCCAATGTCCCCATACCGGTGTTGCTCCGGATAGAGTTTACAGCGACGGACGCTTCCACGCCGTCGGGTGAGCTCTTACCTTCACCTTTCCACCCTTACCTCATACGAGGCGGTATATCTCTGTTGCACTTTTCCTGAAGTCGCCTTCGGCGGGCGTTACCCGTTATCCTTGCCCTGTGGAGCCCGGACTTTCCTCATCGGCAGGCTTTCGCCTTGCCGCCGCGACTGTCCGATCCACTCGCAGTCTCCATTTTACCCAACCTTGCGGCAAAAGTCAACGAAAATTCCCTGCCGAGCCGACAAACAGCTTCCGCCGCCGCAGGTGTTGCCTTTCTCCCCTGCCCTATGCTATAATTGGAAAACAAATCCAGCTGTATCCGCCCCATTTTCGGGCAGTATACCAATAGAAAGGAATCCCTCTATGAAACGACATCCCAAATTTCCCCCGCAGCCCCGCGATCTGAAAGCGGCTGTCCGCCGCCAGCCCGCCGTGTTCACTGTGTATCTGGTTCTGCGGCTCATGGTGCTGGCCACACTGGTGTCCTCTGTCATCCGCAGTGAGTATGAGAGCGCCTTCATCTGCCTGCTGGTACTGGTGCTGTTCATGCTGCCCTTCTTCATCCAGCAGAATTTCGGCATCGAACTGCCCTCCACGTTGGAGATCATTATTCTGCTGTTCATCTTCGCCGCCGAGATACTGGGCGAGCTGGAGTGTTACTTCATCACGTTCCCCTACTGGGACTCCATGCTGCACACCACCACCGGCTTTCTCTGTGCCGCCACAGGCTTCGCGCTGATCGACATTCTC
>OMBK01000318.1_pt1 | contig 29335 bp, 24 predicted proteins | sample 1644881 | NCBI WGS metagenome assembly OMBK01 (sample SAMEA103958132, study PRJEB25191) | human gut metagenome | biome: human-associated habitat [ENVO:00009003]; feature: intestine environment [ENVO:2100002]; material: feces | place: Germany | collected 2013/2015
GCCCGGCTTGTTCTTTCCGGTGCGGAAGACGCCAAGCCAGCGGGAGCGCGCGCGTTCCGTCACTTCCTCCACGCGGGCTTTCATGCCGGCATCCGGGGAAGAAAAGCGGTCCCTGCGGATATTCCTCCGGCCCCTGGCCGCCTTGCGTTCCACGCGCACGGTCACCCGGTCCCCGTCCAGGGCAGTACCCAGACGGTTGGGTTTAAGTTCCAGCTCCGGAATGGCTTCCGTGTCCCATCCCAGGGCCGCAGCGGCGGGATCCCCTTTTCTGGGGAGGAAAAGAATCTTGCCGGAGCGCAGGATGCGGATCATGCCATGCACCAGGTTCCGGCGTTCCCGCTTTAAAGCGTATCTGCCCTTTTGCAGCCGCACGAGTTTTCCTTCCTCCTCCATCTGGTCCACCAGGGCGCGGAAATCCAGCTTCTGCCGGGAATCCACGTTCAGGGCGCGGGCCAGTTCGGATTTGCTCTGGGGTTCGTAACGTCCGTCTTCCATGTGACGGATCAGGCGGTCTTTAAGGGAATGATTCATTTTGCGGAAGTTCCGGGAAAAGGTGTCTCCCATTCCCATGGGAACCATCATAGGGCGGGTTGCGCGCCGCTTCAAGGCGCAGGCGGTGCATGCCGCGTTCGTCAGCGGTTTTTGGCCTGCTGCCGGGCATGCCGTTGTGCGGGACCGTAGTCCGTCTAGGAATTTTTTTAATTATGTGGCATATGGATTGACAATGATCTGTTTTTTGGATTTAACGATGTTTGGTTGTTTTTTATGAAAACATTTATTTTCCAGTTTTTGGCCTGCTGTTTCCTGGCGTTCAACGCGCTGGCGTCCAAGGGCGTTGAAATACGGCATGAAACCCAGTTCTGCGCGGCGGAAGTATATTTCAGGTATCCCGATCGCAACCCTCCCCAGGAGGAGATAGACAAAAGCAACAGGGAAAGAACGACCGTCACCCTCCGGGAATACATCATCCTGACCGCCACGCTGGACGGCAAAGAGCTCCCCAAAGGCACCCGGTGTGACTGGTCCGCCGTGGAAGGAGGGGAATATTTCAAACTTGAAAATGATAATAAGAAACTGGGTCAAGCCATCGTCGATATCAATACCCTGGCCAAAACGCGTCAGACGCTCAAGGTGAAGGCGGAGGTGGACGGGGTGGAGCAGGTGGTGGAATTCACCCTCATCCCGCCCCAGGGGCTGATGTACGCGGGGGCGGAGAGCCCTTTCCGGCAGGCGGAGGAAGAAGCGGCCAAGGTGGGATGCACCGCGGGGCTGAGCGCCCTCCGCATCCTGCGCGTGTATCCCTTGAACGTCAGCTTCACCAATCTTTACTCCCTGGAGCAGCATGCCGGTTATGAGCCCGACCCTCTTCCGGACCATCCCCTGGTCAGCGGGCATGCGCCTTCGCCGGATCCCGCACGTGTTTCCGTCACCAATGAAGTCTATGACAGCACCAACTGCCTGTATCCGCCGGCGCTCATTGACGCGTTCTCGGGGTCCATCGGCTGGACGTGGAAGTGCCGCTGGCAGATATTCGGATGCACGGATAAACCCCAAGGCGGCAGGTACACGAAAGAAAAAGTGCTCTGGGATTTCAACACGGATCAGGTTTTCTCCATCAGACGCGATCCCGATACGGGAACGGTGCACTACCGGATCCAGAAGTTCAAGGGATTGAACAAAAATGACCCGGGCATCGTCACCGCAACAAGCAACTGATTTTCTTTATGAACTATTACCTTTCCCTCTGTCTTTCCGTGTTTCTTTTCTTTTCCGTCGGGAGCCGCGCGGATGAAGCCGCTGTGTACGACGATTTGCCCTCCTTCATGGACATCCGGATTGAACGGCTGAGCGGGGACGCGCGGCATCTGAAAGACCTGCTGGACCAGGGAAAGCTGGGCGACTTTTACCAGCAGGCGCTGCCCGTGCTCAACAGGGAGCTGTTTGACGAGGACGGCGGAATGACCCCGGAAGAGCTGGAAAACGCCCTGTTCATCAACAACATGGTCGTCAAGGCCTCCTATCAGGACTACCGGCTGGACAACTTTTCCACCTGTATTAACGAAGGTGATTTGCGTGCTAAGTTTAAAGCGTATGGAAATCTTTCCAAAATTAAAAAATATGTACGGGAGAACAAGAGGCTCAGGCAAGGGAAGGAACTCGCGAGGTTCTGCCTGGAGGCGGAGTTCGAATATATCAGGCGGATGATGCTTCAGGGCGCCGCCGTTTACCGCTACATCGCCGGGCTGGAGGCGGAGCACGGGAAGTTCCATCCCGTGAGGCCGGTCGACACGCTGCCCTACTGGCGTTACCGGGAGACGAAAAACCTCGCCGCCTGCGGTGCGGAAGAGGAACGGCGCAGGAAGGCCCTGTACGAGCGGAACGTGGACGAACTGGTCCGCCTCCGGCAGTCCTTCCGCTGGTATATTAAACACAGGGAGGGTGCACTGTTGAATATCGTTCTGGAGCTTCACCCCGGGAATAGGGGCCGCGCGCTGGAAAGGCTGAGGGAATGCGGCTACAAGACGGACCGGGAGCTGGTGGAGTTTCTGGAAAGGACCGGGGGCATGGACAAGGACACCCGTTTCCTGTACTCCCCCGGGATGCTCCGGGAACACAGAAAACTCGGGAAGGAGGATTAACCGCCATGGCCGCGAATATTCTGCTGAGAATGCTGTTGTGCTGCGTCCTGTTACTGGTATCTGGCGTTTCCCGGGCCCGGGATGCCACCGCCGTGGAGAGTTTGCTGAGGGCGGATTATTCTTCAGTCATCATTGACGGCGTACGGAATCAACTCCGGAAACATCTTGATTCCGGTACTCTTTCACCGGAAAAAATCCGGCGGATAGTACATCATCCGGAATTGGAGCAACTGTGCCATATCGGACAATTTTTCCGTTATGCCAGCCAGGAAAAGGCGTTTTCAACAAGAGAGCTCCGGGACCGGACGTTTACCAGGTGGCTTGTCTCCCATCCGGAAGTTTTCCGGAAACTGGCCCATGCAGGGTATGCTCAGCAGAGCAGTCTGGCTATTCTTTACCGTCTGTGGAATAGCGCAGACAGGGACTTGTGCGGAGTTGACCTTAACATCGCCCTGGGGGCCTGTCTCATCGCCGATGTTTTCACGGCAGAGGAATGTATAGCCAGGTATGGATTTTACCATGATTCCCATCATCATGGCAGGTGTTATCCGCAGGCCGACAGCCTTGAACCGTGGGAGTGGGCCGTGGTTCTGAGAGGAAAAGAGAGTCTGGAAGATCTGGCATGGGCCCAGCAATTTATTGAAGGGAAAAATATCAAACCCGAGCAGGCAGGGGGTAAATTTACCGGATTTATTCCCTACCGTAAAAAGAATCACAGAGGAATCAGCATCCATGCCGGGGCCGCGTTTTACGATAACAAGCCCATCACTCTTCAGCTTTATACGGAATATGGAGGCGTGTGCGGAGCCGTTTCCAAGGGGGCCGCGGGTTTTTTAAGAGCCAAAGGCGTCCCGGCGTACCCCATCGGGCAGCCGGGGCATTGCGCTTTTATTTGGAAGCACCCCAAAGGGCAATGGCTGATCGGCAACAACATTGGAGGATGGAACTGGGCCAATGGTGGAAATAAACTGCCGTGGAAAGGCCCCGTGCAGATTATCTCCGCCCTCTGCGCTTTCTGGCAGGGTCCCCAGGCCCGTGAATCTTCCTTGATGTACGATTTATCTTTTTATTCCCGGAATCTGCAGCATGTGGAACTGCTGCTTCAGGAGGCGTGCCGGGCCAATCCTTACAATTATCCGGCCTGGGCGCGTTATTTGGGTATCAAGGCGGGAGGTGCGGGCGATAAGAAGAAGCTGGAGTACCTCATCCAGTTCAGCAAGGCGATGCCCCGTGAACATAACCTGATTGATTACGTGGCGGGTCATGTTTTGAAGATTAACCCTGAAAAGGTGAATCCCTATGAATTGTACGCCTGCGAGGTCAGCCCGGACAGTACGCCCGAAGCAGAGGAACTTTTCATCCGGCAATTTTGGAAAAAGCTGATTGCCGACTGCCCTGAGGTTAAACTCCATGCTGTTTACAAGGAAGGGACTACCGGTAATTTCTTAAATTTATGGCTGGAAAAATCAAAAAATGTCAAATGGAATTCCAAAATGAAGAGCAAAACCAGCAAAGCTTTTCAACAGGCGTTGCTGGCTTTGACCGGCAAGGAAAAAATTTTCATTAAAATGATGAAAAGCTACCGCCGGTTTCTCATCATGTGGAATGATGAGAAATATATGATGCAGGCGCATGAATTTGTGCAGGACCATTTAAAAGGCATTACCAGCGACCAGGTGAAAAAGGAGATGGCCGGCATGGGTAGAAAAATGGGTATCCTTTTAAAGAATGATAAAATATTGAACATGTATGGTCAAACCCGGGAATCCGAATAGGGATTGACCATTGTTCAAATGAGCGTTATCTGGGCCGGAGCGTGCCTTCCGTGGTGCCGAGCTGTTCCGCGACATCCAGTTCCCGGATGAGCCGGGCCGCCGTGCAGGAGCCGTCCAGCAATTCCCGGTAGCGGGACACCAGAAGGCGTATTTTTTCCGGGGGATCATCCAGCAGTTCCAGACGGAAGCGGGAAAGACCCAGGCGGCGGAAGCCCCGGAGGAAGCCGGCTCCCGTCTGAGCGCGTCCGTTGAACAGCGTGTTCCGGCACCCGGCGTCCGCCAGCAGGGGATGAAGCTGGCCTACGCGGTCACGCAGCTGCACATGATGCCGTTCGCAGGGGCGTCCGCAATTCTTATAACTGGTGCCGTCCGACAGGAAGGTGCAGAACACGCAATGCTCCATGTGAAACATGGGCATATGCTGGTGCAGAGTCAGTTCAAACCATTCCGGCGGCGTGGCGCGGAGCAGGTCCGCCACCTGTTCCGCGTTCAGGTCGTAAGAGAGGGTGAGATATTCCAGCCTCCCCCGTTCTTTCAGGATAGCCGCGCTATACGGATTGGCGACATTCAGGGAAAAATCCCCAATGCGGCGCAGGGGGGAATGGCGGAAGTATTGCGCCGCGCCCAGGTTGCGGATGAGGATGCCGTCCGGCTCCGCCCGTTCCATGAGCTTAAAGTAACCGGTTTCAGACGGCTTCTGGATGCGGGGCGTCGCCAGAAAGACGGGGATGCTGTCCGCGTGCTGCCGAACCGCTTTCACTCCCGCCGCATAGTCCCGGAGGTCTTCAAAGTCCAGATAAACGGCATCCGCCCCGGCATCCAGAACGGAAGGTATCTGTTCCGGTCTGCGGCACAGCACAGACAGGTGCGGAGGTGCGTCCGGAGCTGCCGCCCCCGCCGGAAGCGCGGAAGGGGTGAAAGCCGCGGAAAGACGGGAGGGAACGGGGGCTTCCCTCTCCTGCCGGACCGTTTGAATTTGTTCCACGAGGGCGCGCCTTGCCTGGTTGAGGATGCTGAGCGGGAGCATCAACCCGTTCGGCAGCCGGCATTCGCAGGAAGCCAGGCGGAACCCCGTTCCTCCCAGTCTGCCAAGCTGCTGTTTCAGCGCTTCAGGAGTCAGCGGGCGTTTTTCCGCCGTTTGCAGGGGCTGTGCGGACTGCACGGAACACCCGTATTCCGGGCAGGAAACCGTCAGAGGCTCCCCGGCGGATCCGGTGCATGTCAAATGGAGGGGTACGGAGGCTTCCGGCAGGTGTTCCCGCATTTTTTTCAACTCCGCGTTCAGGGCCGGATCATCCGTTTTCCAGAGCTTCTGCCCCGGCCTGACCCTGCTCCAGTCAATGCGGGATGCTTTTCCATGAAAGAAAAGGCGGTTTCTCTGCACTTTCCAGATACGACCGCCCTGTTCTTCATTGCGGTCTTCCCCTGCATCAATGACGAAGCCGTCACCGGGCGCGAGCGGAATGCCTCCTTCCGGTCTGATATCCAGCCAGCCCTGACCGCTGTTCATGATGACGCCTGCGTAAGCGCCCCTCTTTTTACCGTAGCGGCCGTGGGTCAGACGCGGGTGGTCCGTTCCGTCCAGCCAGCCTGTGGAGAAGCCGCGTGAAAATACCATTTGCAGTGCGTAGCGGTCGCGTACGGTCACCATTTCATCCACAGGTATTCCAGCGCAGGCGGCGTCCAGGGCTTTTCTATAGGCCGCCGTCACCGCCGCAACGTATTCCGGGCTTTTCAGGCGACCCTCTATCTTATAGCTTTTTACGCCCATGCGGACCAGGTCCGGGATGCGGTCAATGGCGCACAGGTCCTGGGGGCTGAGCAGGTAGCGCCGTTCTCCCAGGGGAACGGCTGTGCCGTCTACAACCAGGGAATAGGGCAGGCGGCAGGCCTGCGCGCATTCCCCCCTGTTGGCGCTGCGCTGGCCCAGGCTTTCCGATGTAAGGCACTGGCCGGAGTAGGCCACGCAGAGCGCCCCGTGAACAAATACTTCCAGGGGTATGTCCGTATGCCGTACGCATTGCCCGATTTCCTTCAGGCTCAGTTCCCGGGCCAGGACGGCCTGCTTCAGGTCCAGGAATCCGGAGGCGAATTCCAGCCCGTCCGGAGAGGAAAGCGTCATCTGGGTGGAGGCGTGCAGTTCCAGCTTCATGCCGGGAACCTGCCTTCCCCATTCCGTCAGGCAGCGGGCAAGTCCGATGTCCTGCACGATGACCCCGTCCGCGCCGGCGGCATTCAGGTGGCCCAGGTAGGAGAGGGCGTCCGCCAGCTCGGAGGTGAAAATGAGCGTATTCATGGTCACGTACCCCTTCACGCCGTGCGCGTGAAGGAAACGCATCAGTTCCGGAAGGGAATCCAGCGTGAAGTTGTTTGCGCGCAGACGGGCGTTGAAACGGTCCAGACCGAAATAAATGGCGTCTGCGCCATTGGCTACGGCGGCGCGGGCGCAGTCCATGTCCCCGGCGGGAGCCAGCAGTTCGGGACGCAGGTCTCCGGGCTGGAGGGCGGAAAGGGTCATGTCGTCGGAAGTCACGGGGAAAAGCAAAGAGGCTGTAGGGGTTATTGGGCGGTACTGCGTTTTTCCGCATGGCGGAGCAATGCTTTCAAATCTCCCAGAAGGAACAGGGAACCTGCCGCCAGAGCGGGGAACGGGGAAGCCAGCGCCGCCTGCAGCCCGTCCGGAAGCGTGGAATGAATGAAAACGGGGCCGGTTTCCTGCCCGGCCAGCAGGGCAGCCATTTCTTGCGCCGGCATGATGCGGGGGGAAGTGCAGGGAACCAAGTGCCATTCTCCGGCAATTTCCCGCAAAACCGGAATCATTTCCCGGATATGCTTGTCTGCGGATGCGGCAAAAACCAGCGCCGCCTTCCGTCCCGGGAATTCCTCTTTCCACGTGGCCGCGAGCACGCGCGCCGCATGTTCGTTATGAGCGCCGTCCAGTACCAGAGGGGGCGTCTCAAGGCGTTCGAACCGTCCGGGCCACTGTACCCTAGCCAGGGCAGCGGCGGCTGCAGCAGGGGAGGGAAGGGCATGGAGCCGTCTCATGGTTTCCAGCGCCAGGGCTGCGTTTTCCCGCTGATGGGCTCCGGGCAGGCATGGGCGGGGCGTGTTCCGGTCCGCCCGGGCAATCGTGAGGGGAGAACGGCGGTTCCGCGCCGTCCGTTCCATGACGGCCATGACGTCCGGGTGCTGCACGGCGGTTACGGACGGTTTGCCGGGGGCGATGATAGCCGCTTTTTCCGCGGCGATTTCTTCCAGGGTATCTCCCAGATACTGCTGGTGGTCCAGACCGATGGGGGCCAGTACGGCAATGTCTTTGGGCACGGCGTTAGTGGCGTCCAGCCTTCCGCCCAGCCCTGTTTCCAGAATGATGAAGTTCACGTTGTTTTTACGGAAATGGCGCAGGGCGACGGCCAGAGCCAGCTCAAAAAAGGTGGGCGGCTGTTCCCAGCCTTCCGCCAGCTGTTTCAGGAAGGAAATTTCCTCCGCCAGGGCATCCGGAGTAATCATGTTCCCATTGACGCGGATGCGTTCGGAAAAATCTACCAGATGGGGGGAGGTGAACAGGCCCGTGACATAACCCTGTGCCCTGGCCAGGGCCTCAATCATGGCGCAGGTGGAGCCTTTGCCATTGGTGCCGGCCACATGGACCACGGTGGCGTTGATACGGTCCGCCCCGGCTGCCGCCAACAGTTTTTCTGTGTTGTCAAGCCCCAGCTTGATCCCGAAAAATTGGGTGGAAAAGAGCCAGTCAAGGGCGGCGGATACGTTCATGGGCGGTATTTTACCACGGGAAAACTCCCGTTCAACTCCGGTATGGCGGGGAGAGCCATAAAATACCGCCGGGAACAGACGCGGCAAACACGAACAAGCTACCGTTGCTACCTCTCGGTCCTGGCGGGGTTTGCCAGTCGTGCCTCCACGGGGTTCCCGGCGGCCCACCCAGTAAACTAGGTTTGCAGTGCAGTGTCAACCTTCAAAGACATCATCTCCTTCTGGCGAAAGAGAGCAGAATGGAGATCAGCAATATTACGCCGATGACGGTTGCCGCCGTGAAAAAAATCTCTTCTTCCTGTCTGAGCCGGCTGCGCTCTTCTTCGATTTTCGCGTCTCTGACGCGTTGCAGCCCGTGCAGGGCTTTGGCCTGTTCCTCTACATCCGCCTCCGTTCGCATAACAATCGTTTCCTCATGGCTGACGGCCTGGTCGTAAGGAGCAATCATCGTGCGGAATTCGGGGTCTTCCGAAAGTATTTCCGTCTCATCATAATCTTCCGCCAGAGGGGAATTCATGGAGTCCCGAAGGCTGGCGATCTGCCGGTCCACGTTGTTTTGGAACAGGCCCAGCTCCCTTTTGGCCTTTTCGTAAGCTTCCGTCTGGTCGCGCAGAGCGGCTTCCCCCTGGTCGGTAATGCGTTCCAGTTCCTGCGGAAGGCTGGCCTGAAGTTTGAGCAGATCCGCCCGGTTCTCCGTCACTTTAAAATCCCCGCTTTTCTTGTTGGATGCCTCCGCGCGCTGGATGCGGTTGATGTCCAGACGGGTTTCCTCCTGGCGTATTTGTTCCTGAATCCGGTTTCGGGCGCTGTCCAATTGTTGTCTGGTGGCGTTCCGCCTGCTTTTGAGTTTTTCCACTTCTGCAACGCGGCGGTCATATTGTTCCAGCAGATAGGCTATTCGGGCTTCCGCGCTTCGGGCATTGGGCCTTCCGTTCACGGGGGAGGGCGTCTTTTTCCCGTCTTTTTCCTGGTCGGCTTGCTTGATTCGGGAATCCCAGTATTTGCGGACGGCTTCTTCCTTCCGTTGAACAGCTTTCTGGAGACGAGCCGCCTGCTGTTCGTGAAGTTCCGCGACTTCATCAAAACGGGCTTGGGCCGCATCCAGCTCCGGGCAGGGTTCCTGCTCCATGGCTTTGAGGGCTTCATGCCTGGGTGCGAGGCCGTTTTGATAATAATCCCAGCCGTAGTATCCCCCGGCGAGCAACAGGATGAGAAGTAGGTAACGCATCAATGAAAAAAGGGCAGAGTCAGAAGCAAATCTCATAGTGAGAGTTCCGCCGGATTTTGCAAACTCTAAAATCAGCCATCCGGAGCTTTTTCCCTCAGTAGGGAGAATGATGATAAATTCACTCCGGAGGGGGCGTAGTTTTCCTTGAAGCCATACTTTCAAGCCATGTCTATTTTCTCATCACGCAGACAATTTCTCAAATCTTTGGGGCTTGCGGCCGGAGCGGCCGCCGCCGGAAATGCCCTCCCCGGGAAGGCTGTGGAAATCCCTGACGGAGACCATCTCTGGGAATCTGCCTCCCCGGCTGCTCCGAGGCCTTCCGGTTCCACATACATGGGAGGGTTCAAGGCTCCCCGGCTGGGTCGCATCAGGCTGGCCTTCATCGGCGTGGGCGGGCGCGGGTTCTCCCACCTGGCGCAAATGTGCGTGATGGATGGAGTGGAAATCGTGGGCATATGTGATTTGAAGGAAGAGTTGACGAAACGCGGCGTGGATCGCGTGCTCTCCAGAATGGGGAAAAGCCCTCTGGGCTATTCCGGCGGCGATATGGAATACCTGACCATGCTGAAGGAGCTGAAGCCGGATGCCGTCATCATCAGTACGGATTGGAGTTCGCATGCCAGAATAGCCTGCGACAGCATGAAGCACGGCGCTCACGCCTTTGTGGAAGTTCCTCTGGCCGTCTCTCTGGAGGATCTCTGGAGTCTGGTGGATACCAGCGAGGCCACCAGGAAACATTGCATGATGATGGAAAACGTCAACTATGGGCGGGATGAACTCATGTTCCTGAACATGGTCCGGCAGGGCGTCATCGGCGACTTGCTTGACGGGGAGGCTGCGTATGTCCATTGCCTGGTGACGCAGCTGGGGGACACGCGTGGGGAAGGGGCCTGGCGGCCGGAATATCATACCAGGATCAATGGCAACCTGTACCCCACCCACGGGTTGGGGCCGGTGGCTCAATATATGAGTTTGGAGCGTGGAGAGGACCGTTTCTGTCGTGTGGCGGCGTTCGCCTCTCCTGCTCTCGGGCGCAATGCCTACGCTAAAAAGCATCTTCCCGCCGATCACCGCTGGAACAATACTCCATTCATCTGCGGTGACATGAATACGGCTGTTGTCAAGACGCAGCTGGGGCGGACCATTCTTGTCCAGCTGGATGAGACGTCCCCCCGGCCTTACTCCCGCGCCAACCTGATCCAGGGAACGGAGGGCACGCTGGCCGGTTTCCCAACCCGCGTGGCGGGTGAAAAGCTGGGCAACGGCAATTATCATGAATGGATTGAAGGCAGGGAAAAACTGGCCGCTATTTACGAAAAATACGATCATCCCCTCTGGAAACGCATCGGGGAGCTGGCCACGAAAATGGGCGGTCACGGCGGTATGGACTTTGTGATGCTTTCCCGCATCGTGGAATGCCTCCGGAACGGAGAACCAATGGATCAGAACGTTTACGAAGGAGCTTCCTGGTCTTCCCTGCTGCCGTTGACAGCCCGTTCCATCGCCCAGGGCGGGATGCCTGTGGAATTTCCGGATTTTACCCGCGGAGACTGGAAAACCACCATGCCGCTGGCCGTGGTTTCATGAATAACGCCGGGGATGAAGGGGCGCTGCCCTCTTCCGGAGAGTTCAGGAAAGAATCCGTTCTTACGCAGGGTGCTCAGCAGGGACTGCCGGAAAACAGATTGTTTAATTCTTCCGCGCTCATGTTCATGAGCCATTGTTCGGGGCCTCCGGAGAACAGGTCGTCCGCCATGCGGCGCTTGTCCTTGAGTATGGCGTCAATGCGGTCCTCAATGGTGCCCCGGCAGATCAGGCGGTGCACGAGTACGTTCCGGTGCTGCCCGATGCGGTAGGCCCGGTCCGTGGCCTGGTTTTCTACAGCGGGGTTCCACCAGCGGTCCACATGGATGACGTGGGATGCCTGGGTCAGCGTCAGGCCGGTTCCGGCGGCTTTCAGGGACAGGATGCAGAAGGGAGGGCCGGATTCCTTCTGGAAGGCGGTGACGATGTTCTGGCGTTCCGGAATAGGCGTTCCCCCGTGCAGGGTAAGCCCGGAACGGCCGAAGACTCCGGACAGGAGATCGTGCAGATGGGGAATGATGGAGCGGAACTGGGTAAAGAGAATGGTTTTTTCCTGCCTGGCGGCAATGGAGGCGCACAGTTCCTGAAGCCGCCGGAACTTTCCGGAGCGTTCCGGCGCATAATCGTCCGTGCCCTGGAACTGGGCGGGGTGGTTGCAGATCTGCTTGAGGCGTGCCAGAATGGGTAAAATCAGCATCAGGCGGGCAGCTGGGTCCGGTTCGTCCAGTACGGCATGCAGCATGTCTATCTGTGCTTGGTACAAGGCGGCCTGTTCCGGCGTGAGGGAGCAATAGGCCGGTATTTCCATTTTGTCCGGCAGGTCGGGAACCAGCGCCGGATCCGTTTTCATTCTGCGCAGGATGAAGGGGCGCACCAGGCGTCGCAGCGGGGCATAACCGCGTTCCAGGGAACGGGTGAAGGATTCGAAGCTTTTTCTGCTGCCCAGCAGCCCCGGATTCAGAAATTCCATCAGGCTCCAGAGTTCATTCAGGTTATTTTCCACCGGCGTGCCGGACAGGGCTATGCGTCGTTCCCCATGCAGGGAACGGATGGCGCGGGAACGGGCGGAGCCTGCGTTTTTAATAGCCTGGGCTTCATCCAGAATAATGGCCGGGAAATGCAGGTCGGCCAGGGCGGACGTGCGTGCAGCCATGCCATACGTAGTGATGACGGCGTGGCAGTCTTTCCGGCGCAGGGTATTTTCCGGCTGCCACGGGTCCGGGGAGGAAGGGTGCATGATGCGCAGGATAAGCTCCGGAGCGAAGCGTTGCGCTTCCTCTTTCCAGTTGGACAGGAGGGAGGCCGGAGCCACAATCAGAGCCGGCAGACCCTCCAGCCGGCCTTTTCTCCGCAATGCGTCCAGCCACGCAATAGCCTGAAGGGTTTTTCCCAGCCCCATATCATCAGCCAGGCAGGCGCCGAAACCCCGTTCCGTAATCCGGTAAAGGAAAGAGAACCCTTCTTTCTGGTAAGGGCGCATCAGGGCGTCCAGCCGGGAAGGAAGCTCCGGTATGGAGACTGGGACTTTCCCCGCCAGGATGTCCAGGGTCTGCCGGAGGTTTTGTCCCGGTTCCATGACACAGTCTTCGTCCGGTTCCGGAATCTGTACAAGCTGGCCGGAAGGGCCGTTAACCAGCATTCTCAGACCCTGGACCAGAGGGATGCCGAGGGAGCTCATCATACGTGCCGCTTGAGTCCACCGGTCCATTAAGTCCCGGACCTTCCGGGCGTCCACACACACCCATTCCCCCTTGAAGCGGATCAGGCCGTCTCCGTTGCTGAGCAGTTCCCCCAGCTCCTCCGGGGTCAGGTCTTTGCCTCCCAGAGTGGCGGATACGGAAAATTTCAGCAGCCTGCGGACGGAAAGCCCGGAAGAATGGACCGTTGTTTCACTTCCGGATGCGTCTGCCGTAACTTTTACCTGTAGTTTGGGAGGGGTTTTTTTCCATAGATTCACCATGCGCACAATGATGCCTGCGCGTTCGTAGACCGGCGTGTCCTGCAGAAAATCCCGGGCCTCCGGAGCGCTCCAGGCCATCGGCGTATAAATTTTCCCGTTATCCAGCAGGCGCTTCAGCAGGGGGCTTTCGCGTGCCGCTTCTTTTAAAGGCTGGAGTAAGGCCAGCAGGGCGGTGTAATTCCCTTCATGAAGTTTCAGGGCGGTGGCAAGGGGAAGGTGGCGTACCTGGTTGTCCGCAGCGCTTTGATGCGCAAAGGTAGCCATGAAAGCAAAGGGGCGGGAGCCTGTGGCGTCATCCCGGTTTTCCGCAAGGTGGAAAAATACCTTGCCTATCTGGTTCCAGGGCGCGCCCAGGCTATTCAACCATTCGGCGGGGGTAATGCCTCGGACGCGGATTTCCTTTGCTATTGCCTTCCGCAAATCTTCAAACCATCCGGCAATGATGTCCGGAGTGGCATATTCCGCGCCCGGTACGGGGGGAAATTGCTCCGCCAGAAAGGCTTTTTCCGTAGCGGAGGCCAGCAGGTGGTCCAGAACGGTATCCACCTCGTCCGGCCTTTCTGCGGCAGCGTGCGCCATGCGGGTAAGCGCCTGGCGCGCCATGTTCTTGATAAAGAAGGCGCCCGGATCCGGAACGGTTTCCCAGTTGGATACCGCCAGGGCATACAGCCCGTTTCCGGTTCCTTCTTCAAACAGACGGTCGAAAGGCGGTGTGTCCGTCACCAAAGCACCGGAGGGGAGGATGCGGAAACCATTGATATTCCGTTTCTCTTCCGGTACTGCATGATAGGGATCCGGCTGCATGGCTGGCGGGAATGTAGCGTGTGCTTGCAGCCGTAGTTCACAGGGCGAACGTCGTATCTTTGATGATAGGCAGCTTGGACGGCGGAGGATTGAGCAGCTCCTTGATTTGTTTCAGGTAATCAATCAGGGCTTTGCGGACATCTATTCCCGTCGGTTTGCCGTTCCCCCGTTGGGGAAATATGAAATTGCTGCACAGGTAGTCTCCCATCGCAACAGTGTAAATGACCCCGTTTTTCAAGGTGCTGGTAATGCTGGGCGTAACACCGTCCATGATCTGGTAGGAGAATCCGGAGCAGTACACTTCCAGAATACCTCCTTCGTCATCGGTCGGAGACATGAATTTGGACAGGATCAGTTGCTCAATGTCCGCTTTACTCATGGAGCAGGTGACGATCTTTTCCCGGAAAGGTTCCAGCTCGTAAATGTCCCTGATGGTAACGGGTCCTTTGTTAAGATGGTTTTTGGACCGTACTCCGTCGCGGTTGTAAATGGCAATGTCCGAATGGGAGGCCTGCTGAATGGCCTTGCAGAAAAGGGTGCCTATGGTGACGTGCGTGATTTCTTCTCCGGCGACGCCCACCTGCTGGTTGAAAAGCGGATTTCCGGAAAACCGGCGGACAATTTCCTTTACTTCCGGGTCATTGGGAATTTCCTCATTCAAAGAAACGGCCCTGGTGGATTTGGAAAGGATGGAGACGGGATGTTCCGTGGAGAAAATGATTTCCGTAACGCCTACATGGCTCAGGCTGTGACCCGTGTGGCTGAGCAGGGTTCCGGTTCTGAGATGACCGTTGGGCAGCATGACGTGGGTATGGCCTCCAAGAATGACGTCGATATTCGGAGAATACTTCATCATTTTCAGATCATTGCCGTATCCCAGATGGCTAAGGATGACGTTGATGGTGTTATGGTGGAGCCGGAACCTGTCCGTGATTCCCTTGTAGTCTTCTTCATCCGGCAGCTTCCATGAGATGCCGGCCATCCTCCTCACATCCGTGGTTTGAAGGTCTGCCAGTCCTATGACCCCTACGGAAATGGACGTTCCTTTAATCGGGATGCTGACATACGGAGAAAAACAGTTTTCCAGAGTAGGGGAAAGGCTGGCGTTGGTAATGACAAACTTGGTGGAGGGCATTCCCTTGATATGGTTACGCAGGGCCTCCTGCCCGTAATCCAGATCATGGTTTCCGATGGTCACTACATCATACCCCAGCTTGTTCATCAGGATGGTAAGGGGTTCGCCCCGTTTTTCACAGTCGTCCACATAGGGATTACCTATGAAATAATCGCCTGAATCCACCAGCAGCACGTGCGGATATTTAGCGCGATATTGTTTTACCAGTGTGGCCAGTCTTGGGAAATTGTCCAGATTGCCGTGGATATCGCTGGTAGAAATGATAATCAGCGTTTTATCGGGATCCGATTTAGGCTCCTGAGCCAGAGAGAACGGGCACAGGCATGCCAGGGAGGCAAGAACAATGCGTAGCGGAATCATGCAGAGTAAAATGATAAATATACGGAAAAGGATGAAATGGGATTAACGGGCGGAAACCTCATGCGGGCCGTCACCCACGGAGATGACTTCCAGACGAACCCTGGATACGCCGCGTCTATGCAGGCCGATGCGGCTTGCGGCGGCGGTGGTGAGGTCTATCAGGCGGTTGCTGTGAAAAGGCCCGCGGTTGTTGATTCTGACGACGGTTGATTTGCCGGTTTCCAGGCAGGTGACTTTCACCTTGCACGGCATCGGCAGGGTTTTGTGGGCCGCCGTCATGGAACGCTGGGGATTGATGTACTCTCCGGAAGATGTCTTCAGGCGGCGCGCTTTGCCGCCATACCAGGAGGCATAGCCGGTCTCATGGTATTGCAGGGCATCCGCCACGCTCATGGGAGTATACCTTTTTCCACGCACCCGGTAGGGCGCATTTTTGACATGCGCCTCTGCCTCCTGAACGGACGGCTCCGTTTTCTGAGCGCACTTCTCCGTAGTGGAGCAGCCCGGCATCAGAAAAAACAGCAGGACGGGGAAGAACCATTTCACGCTTTTTACGTTTAACACATATTGATGATTTTGTATAACAAAAAAGGAACAAGAGTTGAAATTTAAGGAATAGAGCAGGGCGGAACAATCTTTTCCCGGTTGCGGTTTACCAGTTGAGCGGCTCGGAAAAATGCAGTATGATCTCCCGCATGAATTCTTCCAAGGTAATCGGCCTGGTCGCTCTGGCGGAAAAACCGGGGCTGGGGGAAGCGTTGCGCATCATGCGCCGGGAGCTTTCCCGCCACGGGCTGGGCTCCTGCGTCATTGAAACGCCGGATGCTCTGGAACGGGCTATCGGACGGTGCGGCATGCTGGTGACCTTCGGAGGGGACGGCACCATGCTGACCGTCTCTTCCCTGGCGGCCATGCACCGCGTTCCCCTGGCGGGAGTGAACCTGGGCCGGCTGGGGTTCATGACCACCTGTTCCGTGCAGGAACTGCCGCTTCTGGCGTATGCCCTTCAGGAAGGTTCCTACCTGACGGATGAACGTTCCATGCTTGAAGTGGTCCGGGTGGGGGGAGACGGCGTTGCGGCACCTCCCCGCAAGCTGGCCTTGAATGAAGTTTCCCTGATCCGCGCCCAGTCCGGCAAGATGGTGGACCTGGATGCGGAGATAGACGGAGAATTGCTGAACCGCTACCATGCGGACGGCGTTCTGGTTTCCACCCCCACCGGCTCCACGGCATACTCCCTTTCCGCCGGGGGGCCTCTGGTCTGGCCGATGTCCCGTGTCGTATGCGTCACCCCCATCTGCCCGCACAGCCTGACCAATCGTTCCGTGGTGCTTCCTGACAACATGACCATACGCCTGCGGCCCCGCGAGCGCCGCGGCCGCTTTGACTCCATGGTCTATTCCCTGGACGGCCGTTCCGCCTATCCCATCGAAGTGGGAGAAAGCCTGGTAATCCGGAAGGCGCCGGAAACGCTTTCCCTGGTTCATCTCCGGAAGCAGAATTTCGGCGCCCTGCTGAGGGCCAAGCTGCGGTGGCAGGGGGCGGAAATCCCCTCGGACGACGAATAGGCCGTTGCGGAGGCCCGGCCCCCGGCGGGCTGTCCCCTCACTGCGGAATTCCCGCATCCGGGAACGGTTTTCCATTTATCGTTCCGCATTGGCGCAGGGGCGGTAAAACGATTTTTTTAGGATGCGGGCTTGACGAAAAGGCCTATCCTATAATACTCTTCCTGCCCTGCCACCAAGGGGGTGGCAGATCTTAATCGCATAAACGCGTAAGAAATAGTCATATATGAAGACCCACGTGAAAAAAGGTGATGAAGTGGAAATCATCGCCGGACGTAACCACAAGGGCAAGCGCGGCACCGTTCTCGCCGTGAATGCTTCCAAAGGTACTGTCATCGTAGAAGGCGCCCGCACCCTGAAAAAGGCTGTGCGCCCGACCGAACAGAACCCGGAAGGCGGCATTCAGGAAATCAACGGCCCGATTCACATCTCCAACGTGAAAAAAGTAGGCTAGGCCATCCGGTCTGACCCTGCGCTTAAGCCATATCGATCATTAATAAAGAGCTGACCCGCTAAAACAATGAGTACACCAACACTGCAAACATACTACCGTGAAAAGGTCGTTCCCGGCCTTCAAGCGAAGCATGCATACAAGAACGTGCATCAGATTCCCCGCCTGGAGAAGATTGTTGTCACCTCCTGCATGGGCAAGCACCCGGACCGCAAGCAGGCCGTGGAAGATGCCGTTAATGAAATCGCCAAAATCACCGGACAAAAGCCCTCCGTCACCTATGCCCGCAAGAGCGTGGCCAACTTCAAGGTACGTGAAGGCGAACCTCTGGGAGCCCGCGTAACGCTGCGCGGCGCCCGCATGTGGGAATTCCTGGACCGCTTCATCAATATTACGGCTCCGAACATTCGCGACTTCCGCGGTCTTCCCTACAAGTCCTTTGACGGCAACGGGAACTATGCCGTCGGCATCTCCGACCAGTCCATTTTCCCCGAAATCGAGCTTGACCAGATCAAGCGTCAGATCGGCTTCGATATCATTTTCGTGACTTCCGCTCCTACGGACGATGAAGGCCGCGACCTGCTTCGCGCCCTGGGCGTCCCCATGCGCGAACCGAAGAAGGCCGAAGAAACCCAAACCGCCAACGCCTAACTATTTCTTACCATGGCCGTATTAAGTGATCCCATTTCCGACTTCCTCACCCGCCTGAAGAACGCCAGTCTGGCCGGCAATGAGGAATTTACCGCTCCCTGCTCCAACATCAAGGTGGAAATCGCCCGGATTCTGCAGGAAGAAGGCTACATCTGGAACTATGAAGTGACCGGAGAAGGCTCCAAGAAGCAAATCAAGGTGAAGATCAAGTTTACCCCGCAGGGCAAGCCGGTCGTTACCGATGTGAAGCGCAGCTCCAAGCCGGGCCGCCGCCAGTACGTTTCTTCCGAGGACATTCCCCGCGTTCTCAGCGGGCTTGGCATTGCCATCGTCTCCACCTCCCGCGGTGTGATGACCGGTGCGCAGGCGCGCAAGCAGAGCATTGGCGGCGAACTTCTCGCCCTTGTATGGTAACCATTAACATTTCCTAAACATATGTCCCGAGTTGGTAAAAAATCCATCACATTGCCGGACAAGGTAACGGTAAAGGTTAACGGCTCTTCCGTTCAGGTGGAAGGCCCCAAAGGAAAGCTTTCCTGGACGCTTCCGGAAGGCATCACCGCTACCGTTGAAGGCAATCAGCTCTCCGTTGACCGCGCCGGCGAAAGCCGCCAGCTTCGCGCCCTGCACGGTACGAACCGTTCCCTGTTGAACAACATGGTCATCGGCGTGTCCGAAGGCTTCGTCAAGAACCTTGAAATCGTCGGCGTCGGTTTCCGCGCCGCCGTCAAGGGCAACATCCTGGATCTGAACCTGGGCAAATCCCATCCGATCAACCAGGTAATCCCGGAAGGCCTCAAGGTAACCGTGACTGAAAACACGAAAGTGACGGTCGAAGGCATCGACAAGCAGGTCGTGGGCCAGTTTGCCGCTGAAGTCCGTGCGTACTATCCCCCGGAACCCTACAAGGGCAAGGGTGTGCGTTTCGTCGGTGAAGTTATCCGCCGCAAGGAAGGCAAGAGCGTCGGTAAGTAATTCAGGTAATAACTATTACAACATATTTACACACGATGAGTACTATCAATCGCAAAGCCATCCGCGCCAAGGTTCGCCGCCGCATCCGCAGAAAGGTTTCCGGAACGGCTTCCCGCCCCCGCCTGGCTGTCTATTTCTCCAACCGCCACGTCTATGCCCAGATCATCGACGATACGGTGGGCAAGACTATCTGCTCCGCTTCCACGGCCGATGCTTCCATCGCCGATCCTTCCAAACTCGCCAACTGCGCTACCGCTACCAAGGTGGGCAATCTGATCGGCGAACGCGCGAAGGCTGCCAATGTCACTGAAGTCGTTTTCGACCGCGGTGGATTCAAGTTCTGCGGTAAGGTGAAGGCCCTGGCCGATGCCGCCCGCGAAACCGGTTTGAAATTCTAATTGAAAGATTCCCTAAATGAATAACGAAACGGAAAACACTGCTCCTGCTACGGAAGCCGCCGCTCCCGCTCAAGCGCAGCAACCCGCAACGGGCGGCCGCGGACCCCGCCGTGACGGCCAGAATGGCCGCGGACCCCGCGGACCCCGTCGTGACGGACGCCGTGGCCCTCAGGCTGAAGCTCCCGTGGAAGAAGGCCCCCAGCTCGCTGAAAAGGTTGTGTTCATCAACCGTTGCGCCAAGGTCGTCAAGGGCGGCCGCCGCTTCTCCTTCTCCGCCCTCGTCGTGAGCGGAGACATGGAAGGCCGCGTAGGCTTCGGCTTCGGCAAGGCCAATGAAGTGGCAGACGCCATCCGCAAGGCTACGGAAGCCGCCAAGCGCCAGCTTCGCCCGGTCTCCATCGCCAACGGCACGATTCCGCATGAAGTCTACTCCGAATTCGGCGGCGGCAAGGTGCTTCTGAAGCCCGCCTCCCCCGGTACCGGCCTGATTGCCGGCAACACCATCCGTGCCGTGCTGGAAGCAGCGGGCGTGCGTGACATTGTTGCCAAATCCCTCGGTTCCTCCAACCACGCCAACGTGGTGAAGGCAACCCTGCAGGCTCTCGCTTCCCTGCGCACGAGCGACCAGGTTCTTGCCGACCGCGGCAAGAAGAAGGAAAAGGCCATCTAATCTGATCAGGAGGCGGCGGCCCGGCGCCGCCGCCTCCACGAAATCCAACCATTGTAAATAACATGTTACAGCTTCATACGATTAAGCCCAATCCCGGAGCCAAGCACCGCAAGAAGCGCCTCGGCAACGGGGAAAGCTCCGGTCTCGGCAAGACCTGCGGCAAAGGCAACAAAGGCCAGAAGGCCCGCTCCGGCGGCACGATTCGGCCGGGCTTTGAAGGCGGCCAGATGCCCCTTCACCGCCGTCTGCCCAAGAAGGGGTTCAACAATACCCGCTTCCAGGATAAAATCCTCATTGTCAACCTCTCCCAGCTTGAACGCGTGTTTGAAGCCGGCGCTACGGTTGATGAAAACACCCTGCGTGCAGCCAAGCTCGTCCAAGGTCCCTGCGACGCCGTGAAGCTTCTCGGCAACGGCACCCTGACCAAGAACCTGAACGTAGTCGTGGACTTCGTGAGCGCCAGCGCCCGCGAGAAGGTAACCCAGGCCGGTGGCACCGTCACCGTGCTTAGCGAAGCCTAATCACATTTGGCGAACCGGGTCATGCAGCTTGACCCGGTTCGCATCATTGTGTTTACTGTTGCGGTTCCCATGGATGCCCCGGGTGCAAACCGCCGCGACATGCAAGCCAAGCTGCGCGCCAACTTTTATATTACAGGACCATGATATCCGCATTTGCAAACTCCATGAAAGTACCGGAGCTCAGGCGCCGGATTTTGTTCACACTGGCGATGATTGTCGTCGTCCGCCTGGGGGTACAGATTCCCCTGCCGGGCATTGATGTCATGGAGTTGCAGAAAGTGATTGAAGCCTCCGCGAACGCCAGCGGTCCCGGAGCGGGTCTGGCTACCGTGCTGACCATTTTCTCCGGCGGCGGCCTTCAGCAGTGCGGCATTTTTGCTCTGGGCATCATGCCCTACATTTCCGCTTCCATCATGACCCAGCTCCTTTCCGCGGTGGTTCCCCAGTGGGCCAAGATGGTGCGGGAAGAAGGCGGGCGCCAGAAAATGACCAAGTGGACGCGCGCCATCGCCATCGTCATTGCCCTTGTGCAGGGCTGGTTCCTGGTCGGCACGCTGGAACACCCGGAACGCCTGCAGGCCGTGGGTCTCAACATTCCTGCGGACTGCCAGCTTGTCATTGACCCCGGCATCCAGTTCGCCCTCATGACGGTGCTCATTATGGTGGCGGGCACCATGTTCCTGATGTGGATAGGCGACCAGATTACGGAACGCGGCGTCGGCAACGGCGTTTCCCTCATCATTTCCGTCAACATTATTCACGCCCTTCCGGGGGCAGTCACCCTGGCTTGGAAAACCCTGGTGTACAAGGACGGTGCGGTTGTCCCCATGGGAGCCATGCTGCTCGTGGCCCTGATTGCTTTCCTGATTGTTGTGGTGGCGCTTGTCGTGACGGTGACGCAGGCCCAGCGGCGCATTCCCGTGCAGTACGCCAAACGGGTCATGGGCAATAAAATGTTCAACGGCGCCACTCAGTACCTGCCTCTCAAGCTTAACTACTCCGGCGTGATGCCCGTCATTTTCGCTACGGCCATCCTTTCCCTTCCGCAGGTCCTCTTCTCCCAGATCGCCCACTACAACACTACGCTGCAGTGGATCGCGACCAAGATGAATGACTGGCTGAATCCCGCTTCTTCCGGCTATTACATTATTTCCGGCCTCATGATTTTCTTCTTCTCCTACTTCTGGGTGGCGACCATGTTCCAGCCCTCCCAGATCGCGGAAGACCTGAAGCGCAACGGCGGCTATATTCCCGGCATTCGTCCCGGCCCCCCCACCGCCCTCTTCCTGGACCAGACCATGCAAAGGCTGACCTTTGCCGGTTCCGCATTCCTGACCCTCATTTACTTCCTGCCTTCCCTGCTGAATATCGGAGGCAATATCCCCTACCTGGTCACCCAGTTCTTCGGAGGCACCAGCCTTCTCATTCTGGTGGGCGTACTGCTTGACATGATGCGCCAGGTGGAAACGACTCTTCTTTCCCGCAATTACGACGGTTTCCTGAAAAAAGGCAAGCTTAAGGGCAAATACGGGCACATCCAGGGTACCGGCGCCGCTGCGGGCAGCCGCACCGTTACCGTCATGTGGATTGTTATCGCCCTGCTTGTGCTGGCCGGAGCCATCGCCTACAACGCCATGCAGTAAGCCCCCCCTTTTTTACTGAAAGTAAAGATATGAAGGAACTCAAGCATTTTATTCTGGTTGGGGCTCCCGCATCCGGCAAAGGGACCCAGGGCCGGTTTTTGGCTGATACCTTCGGCCTTCACTCCCTGAGCACCGGCTCCCTGTTGCGGAGGGAAGTGGAATCCTGCACGGAACTGGGCCGGAAAGCCTTGAGCTATATGGACAGGGCCATGCTGGTTCCGGACGAAATTGTCAACGACATGGTGCGCGGCTGGTTGTCAGAGATGGACCATGGCGCGTGGTTGCTGGACGGCTATCCCCGCACGGTTGCGCAGGCGGAAACGCTGGACCATTTTCTGAACCAGCGGGGAACCTCTGTGGACGTGGTCGTCTGGATGGATGTGTCCAGGGAGCTCATTGAACAGCGCATCATGCGCCGCCGGGAATGTTCCACATGCGGTTACGTGGTGCAGACGCCGGAAGAGAAATGCTCCAAGTGCGGCGGGAAAATGGTTTCCCGCAAGGATGACAATATGGAAGCTTTCGCCCGCCGCTGGAAAGATTTTGAAGCCATGACGCTGCCCGTAGCCAGGTACTACGAGGCCCGCGGCCTGGTCGTTAAAATGACGGTGTCCGAAGAACGGGAACCTGCCGAGGTTTCCCGGGATCTGGCCCGCAAGCTGGAAGAGTACCGGCAATAGAAAGAATAATCCCATGGCAGAACGAATCCATATCAAGTCTCCCGGCGAGGTAGCCAAGATGCAGAAGGCCGGGGCTGTAACGGCGGAAATCTTGATGGAGATCGGGGCCGAAGTCCAGGTGGGACGCACTACGCGGGAAATAGATGATATCGCGCGTGAAATCTTTAAAAAGCACAAGGTAGGCAATTCCTTTTACCAATACCGCGGGTTTCCCGGCCAGCTCTGCATTTCCATCAATGAGGAGGTGGTGCACGGCAGCGCTGGTCCCCGCTGCATTCAGAACGGGGACATTGTGAGCTTGGACGTGGGCGCTGTTGTGGACGGCTGGCATGGAGACAACGCCATGACCGTTCCGGTGGGTATGGTGGATCCGGAAAAACTGCGGCTGCTGGCCGTGACGGAGGAATCCCTGTTCCGCGCCATTGAACTGGTAAGGCCGGGCGCTTTGCTGGCGGACGTCTGCGCGGCGGTGGAAGGGTTCGTGCGTCCCCGCGGTTTTACCGTGGTTCGGGATTTTGTGGGGCACGGCATAGGCCGCCACCTGCATGAAGAACCCCAGATTCCCAATTACCGCCCCCATTACAAGCTTCCGCGCCTGAAAAAGGGGATGGCCCTGGCTATTGAGCCGATGGTGAACGCGGGCAGGCCTTCCGTTAAAATTCTGGATGACGGCTGGACGGTCGTCACGGCGGACGGCAAACCTTCCGCCCACTTTGAGCACACGGTTATCGTAACGGACGGTGCGCCCCTGATTGTGACGGACCGCCCCCGCATCGCGTTGCCGGAACAGCTCGGCATTGCTCCTTTGTAACTTCAGCACTTCCTGGGAATGACGCCGCCGGAAGCCTCCATTCCCGTGATTCTGGAGAAGACCGCCGCCCGCCGCATGGTGTGGGTGGATGTGGCCCGCGTGGTCGCCTGCATCCTGATTATTGCGAATCACATGGCCTTTTATTCGGCGGAGCTGTACCGGTGGATATGGGCGGAGTTTCTGGCGGCGCGCACGCCCTTTTTTCTGCTGGCGGCGGGCTACTTTGTGGGGAGAGGCTCGTTCGGTCCTCTGGATGGAGGAAGCCTTTTCCTCTGGAGGCGGAGCTGGTTTCTTCTCCGTCCGTATCTGGTGTGGGGGCTGGTTGCGGCCGTCCTGATCGGCTGGTCTCCCCTGCATGAATATTACGCGTCCTACCGGCCTATGTATGAATGGCTGGGAGGGGAAAAGGGAGCCGGGTTCTGGCCCGCTCTCGCGGCGTTCGGACGCTGCCTGGGCATTGCCGGGCATCCCGTGGACGCGCCTATGTGGTTCCTGCGCGATATTATTATTTATACTGCTGCGGCTCCCCTTCTTTACCGCTTGGGAGACTATCTGCTCTGGGTGGGCATGGTCATGCTGTCCCTGAACTATTTTGCGCTGGATCTGGCGGATCATGATTATCCCATCGCCAACAGCCTGGGATTTTTCCTGTTGGGAATGTATGTTTCCCGGTATTCCCTCCCGTTCCTGACGGAGGCCGTGCGCCGGTACGCTGTGCCCTTTCTGGCTGCCACGCTTGCGCTTACCTGGTGGCTGGCAGGCCACCGGGACCAGCACAACTCGATGCTCATCGCCCTGGGCATGCTGGGGCTGATGTCCCTGGCCATTCTGTTCACGGAATGGTTTCCGCGCACGGCCAGATGGGTGGCGGGGTTGGCTCCGGCGTGTTTTTTCATTTTCGGGACGCATTACATCGTCATCATCCTGTTGCGTGAAAGCGGCTGGATTACATGGAAGGGGGAAGCGTGGGACATGCTCTGGCTTTGTCTGGTTCCGGTCATTTTCGCCGTGCTGGCGGGGCTTTTTTTCTGCATGAAAAGATTTGCCCCGCGGCTGGTTCCCCTGCTGGGGGCCTATGGGAAATAGCCGTCTTGAAGAACCGTTCCGCCGGGACGGGAAGGGAGCCGCGCTTATCTCTTGCCGTCAAAAGGCAAATCCCTTATTCTTTCCTTTGCTGGAAGGGGTGGAAGCGGCTTTTTTGTCACGTTGCCGTTCTTGCTCCACGGCCGGGAAACAATACATGGTATGGCAATGATTCAAGGCGAGCAGGTTCAGGATTCGGAATTATCAACTCAGGCGGTGATCTATCTGGGCCCGAGCTCCATGAGCCTGATGGTGGCTGAGGCTGTCCGGGACAGGATTCGCCTGCTGGATTTCCTTCAGCAGCCCGTCCCGATGGCGCGTGATATTTTCCGGTTCCACCGCATTTCCCGGCATACCATGGACCGCTGCGTGCAAATTATCGGCGACTATCTGGAAATTCTCAAGGAATACGGAGCCGGCAGCAAGCTTTCCGTCCGGTTCATGATTTCCAACATCATTTCCGAGGCGGATAATGTGGACGTGTTCGTGAACCGCATGCACGTGGCACACGGCCTGCGGGGGCGCCGCATTGACGACGGCAAGATGACGCGCCTCATCTACGTGAAGGTGCAGGAGGCTCTGGCCCAGTATCCGGGATTCAGCAAGAAAAAGGTGCTTGTGGTCCATACGGGGCCGGGCAATACCCGCGTGCTTCTGTTCCAGAAGGGGCGCATCGTGCGTTATTCCTGCTACAGGCTGGGAACGCACCGCACGGGGGAGGCCGTCGGGGAAATCGAGTACGGAGACGATGTGGCGGAGCTTTCCATTCTGCGGGAGCACATGCGCGGACAGGTGGACCAGATTTGCCTGGATTACGGGGGCGTGAAGGGCCTGGCGGGCCTGATCGTCATCGGCCAGGAAATGCAGCAGCTTCGGGACCGCCTGGCCCCCACGCCGGAAGGCAAGGTGGCGTGCTCCTCCCTGGCGGCGGAGGCGGAGCGGATGTCCCGCACCACTCTGGAACAGCGCATGAACGTTTACGGGGCGGATTTCGCCGGGGTGGATTCCCTGCTGCCCGCCGTCTTGATGACGGAAATGATTGCCCGCAGCCTGAACCTGGATGACGTCATTATTCCCGCGAGCGGTTATGACGAGGAGTTTTCAAGCAGCCTGATACGCGCGGAACAGCATCCGGGGGATCTGGAGGCGGAGGTCCTTCATTTCGCCGGGATTCTGGCGGACAGGTACAAGGCGGACAAAGGGCACCGCGAGCATGTGGCGCGCCTGTGCATGGAAATGTTTGACCAGCTTCAGGACCTGCACCGCCTTTCCGAGCATGACCGGCTGCTGCTGGAAGTGGCCTCCATCCTGCATGAGGTTGGGTCTTTCATCAACCAGCAGAACCACCAGCTCCATTCCCAGTATATCATTCTCAACAGTGAAATTTTCGGCCTTTCCCGGGATGATGTGGAAACGATCGCCCTGCTGGCCCGCTACCACCGGCATGAGGTTCCCGCCAATTCCGATCCCATGTACGGGGAGCTGGAGCTGAGGGACCGCATGCGCGTAGCCAAGATGGCCGCCATCCTGCGCGTGGCGGACGCCCTGGAACGCGGCCATGCCCAGCGCGTGAACGGCGTCCGGGCGCATATCCGCGGGCGCATGCTGGAGCTGGAGCTTCAGGGCGTGCGGGAAACCGCCGTGGAAGACTTGGCCCTGCGGCTGAAGGGCGACCTGTTTGCGGATATTTTCGGGTATGACGTCGTGCTGGCGCCCCAACGGTAGGCTGATTTAAAAAACTTCCATTTTCCATTTTTCCCATGTCTGACGAATATATCAACAGAGAACTTTCCTGGCTGGAATTCAACCAGCGTGTGCTGGACCAGGCCGTAAGGACGGATCTTCCCCTTCTGGAACGCCTGAAGTTTCTGGCTATTACCGCCTCCAACCTGGATGAGTTTTTCATGGTGCGCGTGGGCGGCCTTCAGATGCTGCGGCATTCCGGTTCCCGCGTGAAGGACATTTCCGGGCTGACGCCCACCCGCCAGCTGAAAGCCATCCGCTCCCGCGTGGGCCGCATGATTGAGGACCAATACCGCCTGTTCCATGAGGAAATTCTTCCGTGGATGGAAATCAACGGGATCAACCCCCTGGCGATGGAGGATCTCAGCACTTCCCAGAAACTGACGCTGGATCAGTATTTCAACAACCAGATATTCCCGCTTCTGACGCCGCTGGACATGGATGCTCCGGAGGCTCCCGCGCTGCCGTCCCTCAAGCTGCTGATGGGCGTGGAACTGCGCGACAATGAGACCGGGGAGGTGCGCTCCGCCGTGGTGGCCCTTCCGGACGGCCTGCCGCGGCGCGTTCCCGTCCCTTCCGCGGAGGCGGAACGCTACGTGATGCTGGAGGACCTGGTCCGTGAGTGCATCGGCACCGTTTTTCCCGGTGAAACCGTTCTTTCCGCAGCGGTGTTCCGCGTCACGCGCAATGGGGATATTGCCGTGCAGGAGGAAGACGCCCTGGACCTGGCGGATGAGATGGAGGAAGTGCTCGTAGCCCGGAAATTTTCCGAATGCGTGAGGCTGGAAGTAGAGTCCTCCGCGCCCGCTCCCCTGCATGACAAAATCATGCGGATCGTAGGCGCCGGGAAGGAAGAGACTTATGACCTCAAGGGGCCCCTGATGCTTTCCGATTTTATGGAAATGGCCTTTGCACCCGGCAATGACCAGTTGAAGGTGGAGCAGTGGTCCCCGCAGCCGTCCCCTTCCGTGGACCCGGCCGTCAGCATTTTTGAAAACATTGCCGGCGGGGACATTCTGCTCAACCATCCCTATGAAAGTTTTGAACCCGTCCTGCGCCTGGTGGAGGAAGCCGCGGAAGATCCGGACGTCATCGCCATCAAGCAGGTGCTGTACCGCACCGCCAGGAACTCCCGCATCGTGGCCGCCCTGAAAAAGGCGGCGGAGAGCGGCAAGCAGGTGACGGCGTTGGTGGAGCTGAAAGCCCGTTTTGACGAAGCCCGCAATCTGGAGAAGGCGGAAGAGCTTCAGCGTTCCGGCGTGCAGGTTGTTTACGGCGTCAAGGGGTTGAAGACCCATGCCAAGATTTGCCTGGTGGTGCGCCGGGAACAGGGCATGCTGCGGCGTTACTGCCATTTCGGCACGGGCAATTACAATGAGACCACCGCCAAGATTTACACGGATATTTCCTACCTTACGTGCGACGACCAGCTGGGAGCGGACGCTTCCCAGTTCTTCAATTCCGTGACGGGGCGCACCAAGCTCATGCGCTTCCGCAAGCTGTATCCCTCCCCGGTGTTGATGAAGGCGCGCCTTATTGAACTTATTGAAGGGGAGGCGGAACGCGCGCGGCAGGGGGAACCCGCCCGCATTTCCGCCAAGATGAACAGCCTTCAGGACGTGGAAATTATTGACGCCCTGTACAGGGCCGCGGACGCCGGGGTGGACATTGAACTGAACGTGCGCGGCATTTGCTGCCTGAAAACGGGCCCCCGGCCCAACGGCAAGGTAATCCGCGTGGTCAGTATTGTGGACAGGTATCTGGAGCACGCGCGCATTTTCTTTTTCCACCACGGCGGCAACCACCAGCTTTTCATCGCCAGCGCGGACTGGATGACCCGGAATCTGGATAAAAGGGTGGAGCTTATGGTGCCCGTCACCAACGGAAAGCTGGCGCGCCGCCTGAAATCCATTCTGGACGCCTGCTTCAGGGACAATGTCCAGGCCTGCAATATTCTGCCGGACGGCACTTCCGAACATGTCGTCCGGAAAAAAGGCCAGAAAGCCTTCCGTTTGCAGCAGTACCTGACCAAGGAGGCGCGCCGCCTGGCCAAGGACAAGGAACGGGAACGCCAGCAGATGCTGGAACCGCACACGCCGCATTAAAGGCGCTCGTCATGGGCGTCTGAAGGTCAGCCGGGAACAGTCTCCGGAGTACGCCGGTTTTCCGGAGAGGGAGGAGGAAGCCGGTTACGGTTTTCTGCCGTCAAGAATGGACAGCAATTTTTTCAGCCACCTGATTTTGTCCCGGCGTTTCCGGAAAATATGGCCCCGGGAGAAGAACAGTTTCCATTGCTGGCCGCGGATATGGCGCCGGAGTAGCGGGGCCAGCCCCTGGGAAATCGCATCCAGTTCCTTCCGGAACGCGGGAAGTTTCTTTGCTTCCGGCCACCAGAAAAAGGAGTACAGGATCCAGTGGAACTGCCCCATGGTTCCGGGGGCGTCAGGAAGCCGCCATGGTTTTTCCGGGCCGACCATATGCAGCAGTTTCCATGAACGTCCGCAGGATATGGACGGAACGTTTTCAAATTCGGTCCCGCGCAGGAGCCGTGTTTTTTCTTCATCCCAGGTCCAGGACAGGAATTGGAAGTTCCATTCCGGAGGCAACGGCGTTATGTCTCCGTGCAGGGCGATATTTAAGATGTCCTGGTCCGGATAGGGTAAGGGTTCCGGGCGGCTCCGGAGCCATTGGAGCAGGCGGTGTTCCAGGTTGCGGCGGCGCATCTGGTCCAGATCCAGCACCAGGACGCCGGAATTGCAGTAGGAAAGGGGGGAGGAAAGGTAGTTGCCCATATATTCCAGATGGGGGTGCATCGTTCCTTTTTCAATACTCCAGAGGGCCAGGCCGTCTCCGGCCGCCGCTACGGAAGCTCCCCGCAAATCGGA
>OMBK01000349.1_pt1 | contig 27277 bp, 27 predicted proteins | sample 1644881 | NCBI WGS metagenome assembly OMBK01 (sample SAMEA103958132, study PRJEB25191) | human gut metagenome | biome: human-associated habitat [ENVO:00009003]; feature: intestine environment [ENVO:2100002]; material: feces | place: Germany | collected 2013/2015
ATGATACGGAACAAGCTCTCTTTTTGAGGAGAAAAGGAGTGAATTCATGCTTTACAGCAGGGGCGGATTCGGCTATAATAAAAAGGCTAAGGAAAATTATCAAAGGAGAAATTGACCATGGCTGTCATTGAATACGATGCTTATAAACAAAAGCTGCTGGCCCTGGAGCCCACGCTGAAGGAGCTGGAGCAGGCACTGAATATTGAGCCCGCCCGAAAGGAACTGGCTGAGCTGCAGATCGAGACAGAGCAGGAGGGCTTTTGGAACGATGTGGAGCGCAGCCAGCGGATCGCCCAAAAGATCAAGCGCCTGGAGAATAAGATCAAAAAGTACGATCACCTGGTCACTGATTGGGAGGACACTCTGACCCTGTGCGAAATGGCCCAGGAGGAGGACGACGCCAGCCAACTGGACGAGGTGGCCTCCGGCTATGAGACCCTGGAAAAAGAGATCGGCGACCGGCGCCTGGCGGCCCTGCTCACCGGGGAATACGACGCCAACAACGCCATCCTCACCTTTCACGCCGGGGCCGGCGGCACTGAGGCCCAGGATTGGACGGAGATGCTCTACCGCATGTACACCCGCTGGGCCGAACGGCATGGCTTTACCTATCAGCTGCTGGACTATGAGGACGGCGATGAGGCGGGCATCAAGTCCGCCACCATCCTCATCGAGGGTGAGAACGCCTACGGTATGCTCAAGAGCGAAAACGGCGTCCACCGCCTTGTGCGCGTGTCCCCGTTCGACGCAAACGCCCGCCGTCAGACGTCCTTTGCCGCAGTCGAGGTCATTCCGGAGATCACGGACGATTCCAAAGACGTCGATATCCGGCCTGAGGATATCGAAATGCAGGTCTACCGCTCCTCCGGCGCGGGCGGCCAGCACATCAACAAGACAAGCTCCGCCGTGCGTCTCATTCACAAGCCGACCGGCATCGTCGTCTCCTGCCAGACGCAGCGCGATCAGTTCCAAAACCGCGAGACGTGTATGCGGATGCTGCGCTCGAAGCTCATCGAGATCAAGGAGCGTGAGCATCTGGACAAGATCTCCGATATCAAGGGCGCACAGCTCAAGATCGAATGGGGCAGCCAGATCCGCAACTACGTTTTCATGCCCTATACGCTCGTCAAGGACACGCGGACAGGCTTCGAAACATCCAACGTCAACGCCGTCATGGACGGTGCGCTCGACGGCTTCATCAACGCCTATCTGACTTGTCTTGCCACAAATACGTGGGTCACAAAGAGCTGATTTCTGCGGAAAACGGCAAAAATGCACTTGCATTCACATCTGAATTGTGATATGATTTTCTAGCTGTTTGAAACAGCCTGATAAAATATGATCTCGGCGAGCCGTCTGCCGACGAAGGGCGGCAAATGGTTTGGAGGAATTTTCATGAACGCTCTGCATACGATTTTAACGATCATTCAGGTCATTCTGGCCGTCGGCCTCGTCGTCATCGTGACGATCCAGTCCGGCAAGTCCGCAGGTCTGTCCGGTGCCATCGCCGGCGGCAGCGGTGATACCTACCTCGGTAAGAACAAGAACAAGGGCCTCGACGCGAAACTCGCCCTCGCCACCAAATGGGTCGGCGGCGTGTTCATCGTCCTGACGCTGGTTCTGAACCTGTTCTGATGCAAAACAACTTACCGCCGCTCTGCGATGCAGAGCGGCGGTTTTTTGTGTGCTCAGCACCCACCGGCCCGGGGTTACAGATTTCCGGGCTCCGGCGGTTCCGATGCATTGTCCGGCCTTTCAGGCGGCGTACCGCCATCCGGCTTTTCCGGCGGAGTGCCGCCGGTGATGGTCATGGAGCCGTTGGAGTCAAAGCCTGCGCCGTCCGTCGTATAGGCGCTGATCGTGCCGCCGGAGATATCCATGGAGAAATCAAAGCCAGACAGGTCGGAATTGGCCGCGTTCAGGCAGTCGTCCGAGGCACGGATGCGGATGTCGCCCGAAGCGACGTGCAGCGCCGCGGCCTCCAGCCCCTCATCGCAATCCGTGATCGAGATCGCAGGCCAATCCGTGCCCTCCGCGCCGATCTGGAGCGTGTAGTCGCAGTGGATCGCGTCGTCTGCGGCGGAAATGGTCAGATCGCCGCTTTCGATCGTCAGCAGCTGCGCGGACTGCAGTCGCTCTTCTTTTGTGACGGGGCGTATCAGCATATGAATTGATCCTCCTGTTTCAGAAAGTGCATTAAAAAAGCAAACAAAAGCCGAATGCAGTTGGTATGCACCAAACGCCTTCCCCGGCGGGGGGAAGCCTTGACCACAGTATACCATACTTCCCCCAATATGCGCAAAGAGCCGTTACCGGATATCCTTGCTTTTTTTGCCCGTTGTTGTCGATGTCAGCCGGAGGCGTTGCATGGGAAAAGCTGCGCGTTTATAATAAGAGCAGAACAACCGAAAAGGGAGGGCAAGGCTGGTGCGGCAGGCTGTTTTATACTTTGCAAACTGGAATCTGAACCGAAGACCGGCGCGGAAGGGCGAGGTCTGCGCGCTGCCGTGGGACTGCGCGACGTATCTCAACCACGCGTTCTGGGTGCTCGAACCGGCGGAGGGGACGCACGAACCCTCATTTGCCCGCCGGGCCGGGAAAAAGCCCGCGCGGACGGACTGGCGCATCGTCTCGCTGCACCCGGAGTGCGACACGGAGGATCTCGCTCCCAGCGCACTCGATCCGGAGCTGCCGCGCAGTCATTTTGCACAGTACGCAGTGATGCACAAAAACTATCCGGCAGTGAAAATTCTACTTTCCATCGGCGGCTGGACGCGCTGCGGGTATTTTTCCGAGATGGCGTATACAAAGGAGGGCCGCGCAAGCTTTATTGCCTGCTGCCTTGCGCTTCTGCGCCGGTATGGGACACGCTTGCGCAGGAGGATTTATTGGAGCTTTTGCAGACGCCCGGCTGGCACAGCGCCTATGACGCGCGGGCAGGCGGCGCATATCTCGTCTACGACGGGCCGGACAATCCATTCGACCGCTGGTTCTTATCGGTGGAGACGGCGCGTTCGCTCGGGCAGAAGCTGGACCTCCTCCGCAATGCGGACTTGGCCGGGATCATCGTCTGGGAAGCGAGCCTCGACACGAAAAATCATTCTTTCGCCGCGCAGCTGCGCGACACATTATTGAAATAAGATGGGAAAGCTATGCAGTACGGCCATTTTGACAACATAAGCCGCGAATATGTGATCGACCGCGTCGATCTGCCCGTCTCGTGGACGAATTACATCGGCGTCGGCGATCTGTACGGCGTGTTCAATCACACGGCAGGCGGTATGTGCCATGCGGAAGTAAGAATGGGGAGGTAACAGCATGATCCATTTCGGTACCGGCGGCTGGAGAGCCGTCATTGCGGACGAATTTACCAAGGCGAATATCCGCCTGCTCATCGCAGGCCTGTGCAGCCTTATGCACAAGGAGGGGCACGACGGCGCGGAAATCTGCGTCGGCTATGACCGCCGATTCCTGTCCAAGGAATCGGCGCACTGGGCGGCAGAGGTCATGGCGGGTTATGGCTTCCGGCCCTATGTCATCAACCGCTCCTCCCCTACCCCGCTCATGATGTTCATGGTCAAGACCCGCGCCATGCCCTACGGCATCGCCGTCACGGCCAGCCATAACCCGGCCATCTACAACGGCATCAAGGTCTTCACCGCCGGAGGCCGGGACGCAGACCGCACGGTCACGGATAAGATCGAGGCTGAGATCGCCCAAATAAATCCGGATACGATCAAATCCATGGACTACGACGCCGCCGTCGCGGCAGGCGTGATCACCGAGCACAACCCGACGAATGAATATATCGACAGCATCCTGTCCGCCATTGACGTGGAGGCCATCAAGAACGCGCAGCTGCGCATCGCGCTCGACCCCATGTACGGCGTCAGCCAGACGAGCCTGAGCATGATCCTCATGACCTGCCGCTGCGATCTGGAGATCATCCACGACCGGCGCGATACGCTCTTCGGCGGCAAGCTTCCCGCGCCGAACGAGGACACGCTCGGCCCGCTGGCGGCGGTCGTCATGGACCGCTGGCGCTGCGATCTCGGCATTGCAACCGACGGCGACGCGGACCGCCTCGGCGTGATCGACGATCAGGGGCAGTTCGTCCACCCGAACAAGCTGCTCGTCCTGCTCTATTATTACCTCGTCAAATACCGCGGCTGGCAGGGTCCCTGTGTGCGAAACAATTCTACGACTGTCCTGCTTGACCGCGTTGCGGCAGGACTGGGGCAGAACTGCTATGAGGTCCCCGTCGGCTTCAAGTGGATGTCGGCCAAAATGACCGAAACGGACGCCATCATCGGCGGCGAATCGTCCGGCGGCCTTGCCGTCCGGGGGCATATCTCCGGCAAGGACGGCATCTACGCGGCCGCGCTGCTCGTCGAGATGCTGGCCGTGACCGGCAAGAAGCTTTCTGCGCTCTACCGCGAGATCGAGGCGCAGTACGGCGCGCTGCGCTATGCAGAAGCGTCGTTTACCATGACCCCGGCCCGCAAGCCTGCGCTTCAGCAGTACCTGTTTGAACAGCACGCCTGCCCGGAATTTGAAAACGTCGATCACATCAGCCGTGAGGACGGCTGCAAGGTCTATTTCACGGACGGCAGCTGGGTCATCTGTCGCTTCTCCGGCACCGAGCCGCTCCTGCGCATGGCTGCCGAGGCTGAGACAGACGAAAAAGCCCAGTCCTATATCCAGACCTGGAAAGCCTTCCTGTCGCTCTGAGCGCAGCGCTTGACAGTCCGCGCTTCCGGTGGTATAACTACGCCATCAAAAAGCCGGTTGAACCAGCAGAAAGCGTGTTTTCCATGGAAATTCAGGTTCGTGCATATACGCAGGCAGACCTTCCGGCGCTGATCCGCATCTGGAACGAGGTTGTGGAGGACGGCGTGGCCTTTCCGCAGGAGGAGCTGCTGGACGCTTCCTCCGGCGCAGCCTTTTTCGCAGAGCAGACCTGTACCGCCGTCGCGGAGGACCGGCAGACCGGCCATATTTACGGTCTGTACATCCTGCATCCCAACAACGTCGGCCGCTGCGGACACATCTGCAACGCCAGCTACGCGGTCGAGCGGGAAGCGCGCGGTCTGCACATCGGCGAAAAGCTGGTGTCCGACTGTCTCAGGCAGGGCCGGGCGCACGGCTTCCGCATCCTGCAGTTCAACGCCGTCGTCGCCAGCAACACACACGCGAGGCACCTGTACGAGCGCCTCGGCTTCCAGCCTCTCGGCGTCATCCCCGGCGGCTTCCGCATGAAGGACGGCCATTATGAGGACATCTGCCCGTATTATCACGTGCTGTAAAAGCACAGCCTGCGCCGCAAATGCTGCGGCGCAGGCTGTGCTTTTGTCTTCAGGACGCTTTTCCGGACGGGGCGAGGAACCACAGATAATCCGGCAGCGTGATGCGGCGTGAGACGAAGCTGCGCGGCACCTGATACGGGTCCATGCCGGTCTGATAGGTCCAGCCGTCCATGCGCAGGGCAAATGTGTAATAATCCTTCGCCACGTCCATCGTCAGGTGACTGTATTTGCCCTCCGGGTAGCACAGCACGTACGGGATCTGTCCCGTCGCGGCGGCCAGCGCCGCATTGGAAAGATCCATCTCCTGCCGGAGCGCAGGTTCGTCCATGGCGCTGAGATTTCCGTGCGTGTAGGTATGGCTCTGGATGCTGACAAGGCCGGAGGCCGCCAGCTCGTACACCTGCTCCTGCGTCATCTTGTGCTGGCTGCCCATGGCATTGCCGATGACAAAGATGGTCGCCTTGGTCTGATACTTTTTCAGCAGCGGATAGAGCACCGTGTAATTGTCGTCATATCCGTCGTCGAAGGTCAGAATGACCGGCTTTTCATAGTCTTCGATGTGCGCAAGGTCTGAGAACCAGATCGGCTCATATCCGTTTTCCTGCAAATATTGCAGCTGCTCCTCCATCCCGGCCTCGCTGACAAACAGATCGGAATATCCCCAGATCTCGTCCCCCACGGCGTGGTACATGAGGACCGGCACGTTCCAGCCCTCGGGGATCTGGCCGACGGTCTGCCGCCGTGCCAGATAGCGAAGCCCGTCCGGGGCTTCGCCCCATTCCAGCCCGAGCCGCTGTGCGGCCTCTGCCAGCGGGATATACTCCCGGCCCTGAAATTGAACTGTCTCCAGTCCTTCCAGCTGTGCGTCGGCATTTAGGGTCTTTGCCGCCTCCAGCACGTCAGCCAGCGCGGCCCATTGCGTCTCATCCGCCTGATAAAGCTCCGTCAGCCGTCCCAGCAGCCAGACCGGTTCCGACAGCAAAAGCGCGGGTTCCGGCTCCTCTTCGATGATAGGCTCCACCGGCGGTTCAACCGGCGCGGGCGGCTCCTCCGGAGATTGCACCTGCGCGGCGGGAGGCTCCGGCAAAGCCGCCTCCGGCGCGGCGCAGGCGCAGAGCAGCGCCAGCAGGCAAAAGCAGGCAAGCAGGCAGGAAATACGCATTTGGGATCCCTCTTCGTTTCGTTTTTTGTCAGTTTACCATGATTTTTCAGGCAAAACAAGTCCGGGGAGCGGTTTTTCTTGACGGCAGTGCCGCTTCTGACTATAATAATGTATATTCCAAAAAGGAGACGGCGCTTCGTCATGCTTCTATCGTTTTTTCAGCGGCTCGGAAGGCCGTTTCGCACCATGCGGCCGGGACGGCTGATCGTTCTGGTGTTCCTCTTCATCATCCTGCTCGGCGCGGGTCTTCTGTGCCTGCCCGCCGCATCGCGCTCCGGCGAACCCACGCCGTTTCTGACGAGCCTGTTCACCGCGACCTCCGCGACCTGCGTGACGGGCCTCATCCGCGTCGACACTGGGACGCACTGGGCTATGTTCGGCCAGGTCGTCATTCTCCTGCTCATTCAGATCGGCGGTCTCGGCTTTATGACCATCGCGTGTCTGTTTTTCTTCGCGCTCCGCCGCAAGATCGGCCTGCGGGAGCGCATGGTGCTGGCACAGGCCCTCGGCAGCGACAGCTACAGCGGCATCGTGAGCCTTGTGCGCAATATCCTGCGCGGCACAGCCGCAGTCGAGGGGGCGGGGGCGCTCATTCTGTTTTTCCGCTTCCTGCCGGAGTTCGGCTTCAGAAAGGCTCTGTGGTACGGCGTGTTCCACTCGATCTCCGCGTTCTGCAACGCGGGCTTTGACGTGCTTGCGGATACAGACGTAGGCGGGAGCCTCTGCCGCTACGCGACAGACCCGGTCGTGAATTTCACCATCATGGCGCTCATCATCATCGGCGGCCTTGGCTTCGCCGTCTGGGGCGACATCCGACACAACCGCCGCTTTTCCCGCATGAGCGTCTATACGAGACTGGTCATTCTCATCACAACAGTCCTGATCTTCGGCGGCGCGGGAATTTTCGCCGCGCTGGAATGGAACAATCCCGGCACGCTTGGCGGCCTGACCCCGTCGCAGAAGCTGATGGCGGCGCTGTTCCAGTCGGTCACGCTCCGCACGGCGGGCTTTGCGACCTTCGACCAGAACGCGCTGTCAGACGTATCAAAGGCTGTGGCAGATTTTCTGATGCTTGTCGGCGGCTCGTCCGGCTCGACGGCGGGCGGCGTGAAGACCGTGACGGTCGGCGTGATTCTGCTTGCCGCGTGGTCGACCGCACGCGGCAGGACAAGCGTGCAGATCATGAAGCGCCGGATCCCGCAGCAGGCCGTTGCGAACGCGTCCGCGCTGTTCATTCTGGTGCTGCTGCTGTCCGGCCTCGGCGCGGCGTTTTTGAGCATCGCGGATCATGTCAGTCTGGAAAACGCGCTGTATGAGACGATTTCTGCACTGTGCACCGTCGGTCTGACGACCGGCATCACGAGTTCACTGTGCGCCGCATCGCAGATCGTTCTGATCATTTTTATGTTCTTCGGGCGGCTTGGGATCATGACCATCAGCGTCGGCTTCATGGCCGCCGACCGCGCCGAAGAACGCGTCAGCTACGCGGAAACAAAAATCATGATCGGGTGAGCGGATAAGGCGTCAGAATATACCGATTTTACGGGAATCTTCGGCAAATTCGCAGCTTCCCAATGGGCCGACAGAGTCGTCGGCCCCTACAACGACCCTCGCTAACCCCTGTAGGGGCGGACGACTCTGTCCGCCCGCAGAATATACCGACTTTACGGTAATCTTCGGCAAATTCGCAGCTTCCCAACGGGCCGATGTGTGCATCGGCCCCTACACTCCAATGGGTGAGTGCGTCCGATTTTTTTGAAATTCCACCTGAACGACCGGCGGTTATACGCAGACAAAGGGAGTAAAACCATGAAAAAAACATATATTGTAATTGGACTTGGACGCTTCGGCTGTGCGGTCGCACAGCGGCTGTATGAGCTTGGGAGCGAGGTACTGGCGATTGATCTTCGGCCTGAGCTTGTGCAGCGGATAGAGAGCAAAGTCACCTGCGCCGCCGTGTGCGACGTGCGGGATGAGGACGCACTGCGCACGCTCGGCGTGCGCAATTACGACTGCGCTGTCATCGCCATCGGCGGCGATTTGGCTACGAGCGTCGTTGCGACGCTGAACCTCAAGGAGCTGGGCGTGCAGAGCGTCGTGTGCAAGGCCACCGACGAAACACAGCGCCGGGCGCTGGAAAAGATCGGGGCAGATCATGTCGTCGTGCCGGAACGTGAATCCGGCATCAAGCTGGCGCAGTCTTTGACCTCGTCGAGCATTCTGGACTTTATCGAGCTTTCGCCGGACTGCGGCATTGCCGAACTGCAGACGCCGAGCGAATGGTGCGGCAAGAGCATCCGGGAGCTGGATATCCGCGCAAAATACGGCGTGAACGTCATCGCCGTGCGGGAAAACGGAAAGGTACACGTCACGCTGGACGCGAACCGCCCGCTGAACGAGCATATCACGCTTGTCCTGCTCGGCGAGAACGACCGGCTCGCGAGGGTGAAGCCGTGATGGAGGAAACAATCACAAGCCGCCGGAACCCGCTTCTGGCGCACACGAAAAAGCTGCTCACCTCGCGCGCCTACCGCGAAAAATCCGGCGAATTCGCCGCTGACGGCGTGAAGCTGCTGGCGGAGGCCGCGCGTTGGTACCCGGGGCTGCATACTGTGATTGCGGAGGAACACGTAGAATTATGTAAACTATCAGATACCGTGCGCGTTGTCCGTGTACCCAGGGATGTGATGCAGTCCGTCTCTCTGATGGACGCGCCGCAGGGCGCGATCTTCCTCTGCCGCCTGCCGGAGCGGAAGCCCGGCACGATCCTGCCGGGGACGCTTCTGCTGGACGGCATTCAGGACCCCGGCAATCTCGGCACGATTCTCCGCACGGCGGACGCGCTGGAGGTTCCGGTCGTGCTGCTGGACGGCTGCGCCGACACGTATAACCCCAAGACGGTCCGCGCCTCCATGGGCGCGGTGTTCCGCACCCAGCCTGTCAGCATGACGAGGCAGCAGGCCATCGCCGCCTGCCGGGAAGCGCATATCCCGCTGCTGGCGACCGCCATGTCTGCCGACGCTGTTGATCTGCGGCAGGCAGATTTGTGCAATGCGGCGGTCGTGATCGGCAGCGAGGGACAGGGGATCTACCCGGAGCTGTTCGCAGCGGCAGAGCAGAAGATCATCATCCCCATGTCCCCGCGCTGTGAGTCTTTGAACGCAGCAGTCGCCGCGACGATCGTTCTGTGGCAGATGAAGCGGTGAGGCACCGATGATGCGCTCACGCGGCTTGCCGCAGGGGCGGACGACTCTGTCCGCCCGACAGAATGCACCATTTTTTCGTTAATTCACGGCACATTCGAAACATTTTCCGAGCAGACAGAGTGCTACACGGATTTACAGCTTCTCGCCGGGCGGAGCAAAGCCCCGCCCCAACTGCATACTATTTCTATTCGCAAACTATAAAAAATCCGAGAAAGACAGAGGGATTTTTATGCTGGAATACTGGTTGTGGCTGACCGGTCGCAGGGGCGTGGGACTGCGCGGGCTGCGTGCGCTGCTAGAGCAGTTCGGAACGCCCGAGGCGGTCTACTGCGCGGCAGAGCAGGATTACCCGCAGGCGCTGCGCCCGGAGGGGCGCGCTTCGCTTGCCGATAAGGAGCTTGCGCCTGCGCGGCAGATCCTGCAGCAGTGCTACCGGAAGAACATCCATGTTCTGACGTTTCAGGACGCCGCTTATCCGAACCGGCTCAAAAATCTTGACGATGCGCCGCTGGTATTGTATTATCAAGGCGTTTTCCCGGATTTTGACGCGGAACCGGTCATCGCCATGGTCGGCACGCGCAAGGCCTCCGCGTATGGGCTTCTTCAGGCGAAGCGCCTCGGCTATGAGCTTGGCCGCTACGGCGCAATTATTGTATCCGGCGGCGCTGCCGGAATTGACACCATGGCACTGCGCGGGGCCATATCCTCCGGAACAGCGCCGGTGGCTGTGTTTGCCTGCGGCGTGGATATCGACTATCCGGCAAACAACCGGAGTCTGTTTGAGGATCTTCGCACCCACGGCTGCGTCATCAGTGAGCTTCCGCCCGGAACGCCGCCGCTGGCGGAGCATTTTCCGCCCCGCAACCGCATTCTGAGCGGTCTTGCGCTCGGCTCCGTCGTCGTGGAAGCGCCCAGAAAGAGCGGCGCGCTCATCACCGCCCGCCACGCGCTCGAACAGGGCCGGGATGTGTTCACGCTGCCCGGAAATCTCGGAAATCCGACCTGCGAGGGCAATATTCAGCTGCTCAAGGAGGGCGCGATCCTGATCTCCGAGGGCTGGGACGTTTTACAGGAATATACCTATCTCTACCCGGATCTGCCCCTGCGCCAGAGGCCGTTCGGCCCCATGACGCTCGGCCCGCAGGAGACGAAGGACAACCTTGTTGTGGCGGAAACTTCGTCCAACCCGGAAAAAACTGACACAAAAGCCGTTGACAAGCAGGAAAACAGGGCTTATATTGACGTACAGGAAATTTTGCCGCGCGTATCTGCCGACGAAGCCGCCGTTCTGCGGCAGCTGGAGGGCGGAAAGCAGCCGGTCGACCGGATGATCGACGAAACGCAGCTGCCTGCCGGGCGCGTACTGTCCGCGCTGACGCTGCTGGAGGTCAAGGGCTTTGTCAAGCGGCTGCCGGCCCGGTATTATGAGCTGGCGAAAAAATAACATGGAGGCGTCTATGCCGAACGCAAAACAGAATCTGGTCATCGTGGAGTCTCCCTCGAAGGCCAAAACCATCGGAAAATATCTTGGCCCCGACTATCAGGTCAAGGCCAGCATGGGCCATCTGCGCGATCTGCCGAAGAGCACGCTGAGCGTCGATATCGAGCACGATTTTGAGCCGGAGTACCAGCCGCTCAAGGGAAAGGAAGACATCATCGCAGACCTGCGCAAGGCCGCGAAGGGCTCCGGCCGCATCTATCTCGCGACTGACCCGGACCGCGAGGGCGAAGCCATCTCGTGGCATTTGAAATATCTGCTGAACATTCCGGATAACGAGACATACCGCGTGACCTTCAACGAGATCACACGCAACGTCGTGCAGGAATCCATCCAGCACCCGCGTCCCATCGACCAGAATCTCGTCGACGCGCAGCAGGCGCGCCGCGTGCTCGACCGCATTGTCGGCTATCAGCTCAGCCCCCTGCTCTGGAAAAAGATCCGCAAGGGCCTGTCCGCCGGACGCGTGCAGTCTGTCGCGACCCGTCTGGTCGTCGACCGCGAGAACGAGATCCGGGCCTTTGTCCCGCAGGAATACTGGACGCTGGATGTAAATCTGAACCGCGCCGGCAAGCCCGGCAGCTTCACCGCGCACTACTACGGCGACCCGCAGAAGCGCGAGCTGACGAGTGAGCAGGATGTGCAGTCCGTTCTGGACGCGCTGGAGGGCCAGCCGTTTTCCGTGACCGGCGTGAAGAAATCGGAGAAAAAGCGCACCCCCGCGCCGCCCTTTATCACCTCGACGCTCCAGCAGGAGGCGTCGCGCAAGCTCAACATGACCCCGCGCCGCACGATGATGATCGCACAGCAGCTTTACGAGGGCGTGGAGATCTCCGGTGAGGGCTCTGTCGGCTTGATCACTTACATGCGTACCGACTCGCTGCGCATTTCCGAAGAGGCGCTGGCCGCCGCGGGCGACGCAATCCGCAGCCGCTACGGCGCGGCCTATTACGCCGAACCCCGCCGCTATAAGCCGAAATCCGGTGCACAGGACGCGCACGAGGCCATCCGCCCGTCAAATGTCGCGCTCTATCCCGAGGCGGTTGAGCATGATCTGACCAAGGAGCAGTACCGGCTCTATAAGCTCATCTGGAGCCGCTTCATCGCGTCGCAGATGACCAATGCGCTGTACGACGTGACAGCGATCGAGGCCGCCTGCGGCAGCCATGTCTTCCGCGCGACCCACCAGAGCATGAAATTCTCCGGCTTTACCGCCATTTATGAGGAAGGCCGCGACGACGAGCAGGAAAAGCTCGATTCCCCGCTGCCCGACCTTGCCCCCGGCGAGGCGCTCACGGCCTCCGGCTTTGACAAGCAGCAGCACTTCACCCAGCCGCCCGCACGCTATACGGAGGCGTCTTTAGTGCGCGCGATGGAGGAAAAGGGCGTCGGCCGTCCGTCGACCTACGCGGCGATCATCGCCACGATCCAGGATCGCGAATACGTCATCAAGACCGACAAAAAACTCTCGCCGACGAAGCTCGGCGAGGTGGTCAACGGGCTGATGATGGACCGCTTCCCCAATATCATCAGCGTCGAATTCACCGCCGACATGGAAAAGCAGCTCGACCAGGTCGAGGCCGGACAGCGCCGCTGGAAGAGCGTGCTGGAGGAGTTCTACACCGGCTTCCATCAGGAAATGGTCGATGCGGAGGAGGCGCTGAAGGACACCCGCCTCAAGGTGCCGGATGAGGTCTCGGATGAAAAATGCGAGATCTGCGGCCGGAACCTTGTCGTGAAAACGAGCCGCTTCGGCAAATTCCTCGCCTGCCCCGGCTACCCGGAGTGCAAGTTTACAAAGCCGATTACGGAAAAAATGCCGGGCCGCTGTCCGAAGTGCGGCAGCGCGATTTTAAAGCGCAAGAGCAAGCGCGGCTACGCCTATTACGCGTGTGAGCGCGGCGCGGCCTGCGGCTTTATGACGTGGGACGTGCCGACGGATCAGGATTGCCCGGTCTGCGGCCAGACGATGTTCAAGCGCTCCGGCAAGGGCGCAATGAAGCCGTTCTGCGCGAATCCCGAGTGCTCGAACTTCCTGCCGGAGGACAAGCGCGGCTACCGCCGCAAGTCCACAGCCTCCGGCGAGGCCGCGACTGCGGAATCCAACGCCGAGGCTGCGGCCGAAGCCGCGCAGAAGCAGGCAGAGGAAAAGAAAGCCGCAAAGAAAGCGGCAGCGAAAAAGCCCACCGAAAAGGCGGCTGCAAAGAAGCCTGCCGCGAAGAAGGCAGCGGCAAAAAAGCCCGCGGCCAAGAAGCCGGCTGCGAAAAAGGCCGCCAAAAAGACCGAGCCGGAAGACGATCTTCCGTTCTGATACAGAGATAGAAAGGACGCCCCAATATGCTGGAAGTGAAAGTGATCGGCGCGGGTCTTGCGGGCTGCGAGGCCGCGTGGCAGCTGGCCGAGCGCGGCATTCATGTGACGCTGACCGAGATGAAGCCGCAGAAAATGACGCCCGCACACCACTGCGCGGACTTTGCGGAGCTTGTCTGCTCCAACTCCCTGCGCGGCGACCGGCTGGAAAACGCCGTCGGCCTTTTGAAAGAAGAGCTGCGGCGGCTGCACAGCTTGATCCTGACCTGCGCGGAGGCAAACCGCGTCGAGGCAGGCGGCGCATTGGCCGTCGACCGCTACGGCTTTTCCGGCATGGTGACGGAAAAAATCAAGTCGCACCCCAACATCACCGTCGTGGAGGCGGAGGAAACCGAGGTCCCGGCAGGCCCGGTCATCATTGCGACCGGTCCCCTGACCTCCGACGCGATGAGCGCTGCGATCCAGCGCTATTTCGGCGGGCAGGAGTATATGAGCTTCTTTGACGCCGCCGCGCCGCTCGTGACCTTTTCCTCCATCGATATGGACAAGGCATGGTTCGCATCCCGGTACGACCGTGGAGATGCGGATTATGTCAACTGTGCGATGGAGAAGGACGAATATCTTGCCTTTGTCGACGCGCTCAAATCGGCGGAGGAAGCGCCGGTGCACGGCTTTGAGGATCAGCATGTGTTCGAGGGCTGCATGCCCGTCGAGGTCATGGCCCGCCGCGGCGTCGATACCCTGCGCTACGGCCCCCTGAAGCCCGTTGGCCTCAAAGATCCGAAAACGGGCCGTGAGCCCTATGCCGTTGTGCAGCTGCGCAAGGACAACGCCGCAGGCTCCGTCTATAACATCGTCGGTTTCCAGACCCATCTGAAATTCGCGGAGCAGAAGCGCGTGTTTTCCATGATTCCCGCGCTGCACGACGCGGAATTCGTCCGCTACGGCGTGATGCACCGCAACACCTTCCTCGATTCCCCTCGCCTGCTTGACCGGTACTATGCCGATAGGCAGAACCCGCTGGTCGCGTTTGCAGGTCAGATGACGGGCGTGGAGGGCTATGTCGAATCGACGGCCTCCGGTTATCTTGCGGGTGTCAGCATGGCGGCAAAGCTCAAGGGCGAGCCGCTTCCCGATTTCCCGCGCGAAACAGCCATCGGCGCGCTGGCGGCGTACATTTCGGATACGAGCGTCGGCTCGTTCCAGCCGATGAACGTGAATTTCGGCATTCTGACGCCGCTTGACCGCCGCGTCAAGGGAAAGGCCAATAAAAATCTCGCCATCGCGCAGCGGTCGCTTGCGCTTATCGATCAAATGACAGGGCAGGAGGAAGCAACATGAGAATTCTGGTAGACGCCATGGGCGGCGACAACGCCCCTGACCAGATCGCGCTGGGCGCGATCCAGGCGGCAAAGGACTTCGGCTGCGAGGTCGTGCTGGTCGGACGCGGCGAGGCGATCCTGCGTGCGCTGAAGGATCAGGGCATCGAAACGCTTCCCAAGGGCGTGGAGATCGCAAACGCGGACGACGTCGTGGATATGCACGACGATCCGGCGACGGTCGTAAAAAAGAAAAAGGATTCCAGCATGGTCGTGGGCCTGAATATGCTGAAGGAGGGCGGCGGAGACGCGTTCGTCTCCGCAGGCTCGACCGGCGCGCTGCTCTCCGCCGCGACGCTGACCGTCCGGCGCGTCAAGGGCATCCGCCGCGCCGCCATGGCTCCGCAGATCCCGACGAAGACCGGCCGGGAGGCCGTGCTCATTGACTGCGGCGCGACGGCCGACTGCACGCCGGAATTTCTGCTGCAATTTGCGTTCATGGGCTCGTATTACGCCGAAAAGGTGCTGGGTATCGAAAACCCGCGCGTCGCGCTTTTGAACATCGGTGCAGAGGATTCCAAGGGCGGCGAGCTGCAAAAGGCCGTCTATCCGCTCCTGAAGCAGGCAGGCGAGGCCGGGGCGATCAACTTTACCGGCAACATTGAGGCGCGCGATGTGCCGCTGGGCGGCGCGGACGTGGTCGTGGCCGACGGCTTCTCGGGCAATATCCTGCTCAAGGGCATTGAGGGCACGGCGCTGTTCATGGCCTCCATGATGAAGGATATGTTCAAGAAAAACGTACTGACCAAGCTGGCGGCGCTTTTGTGCATGGACGGCGTGAAGGCGTTCAAGAAAAAGATGGACTACCGCGAGACGGGCGGCACGGCCCTCATCGGCCTGAGTAAGCCCGTGATCAAGGCGCACGGCTCGTCCGACGCTCTGGCCATCCGCAACGCCATCCGGCAGGGCATCGGCGCTGTCGAGGCAGACGTGGCCGCGACGCTGGCCGCAAATATGGACCATATGGTCATACCAAAGGAGTATCAACATGCTGAGTGAACTGGAAGCCGGGCTGGGCTACACGTTCCGAGACAAGAGCATTCTCGAAAACGCGCTGACACACAGCTCCTATGCCAATGAGAACCGCGAGCGCGGTCTGCGCGACAACGAACGGCTGGAATTTTTAGGCGACTCGATTCTGGGCTTCGTCGTGGCGGATTATCTGTACCGGAGCTTTCCGGACAGGCCGGAGGGCGAGCTGACGCGCATCCGCGCCGATCTTGTCTGTGAGAAAAATCTGGCCCGCGCGGCGGGCACGATCAGCCTCGGCAGCTTCCTGCTGCTCGGCCACGGCGAGGAGCACGGCGGCGGCCGCAAGCGCGATTCCATCGTCTCCGACGCCATGGAGTCCGTGATCGCGGCCAGCTACATGGACGGCGGCTTCTCTGCCGCGAAGGAGATCATCGACCGCCTGATCCTCTGCGACGTTCCGGCAGGCAAGCCGCATAATTTCGACTATAAGACCGCGCTGCAGGAGCTGGTGCAGCGAAAAAAGGATCAGGTGCTCTGCTATGAGCTGATCGGCGAATCCGGCCCGGATCACGACAAGAAATTCGAGGTCGAGGTCCTGCTCAACGGCAAGCCCTGCGGCAAGGGCAGCGGCAGCAGCAAAAAACGCGCCGAACAGGCCGCAGCCGCAGCCGCCATCGACGCGCTGTTCCCCGGCGAGCTGTGACAGGATAAAACAAAAAGGGGCTGCTTCCGAGCAGCCCCTTTTTTATGCGCCAATTTTCTTTTTCAGTTCTGCGATTTGTTCACTGTGCATACGGATAAGCGACTTCAGGAAAGAAACCTCGTCTTCCAGCTCTTCTACACGGTTCTTAGGTGCAAGCGTTTCCAGAAGAACCTGCTGCCCTTCTGCAAGCTTATTGAGCTTTGGGTCGATGTCGCTTTCCACAATGACCTTGAACATATGGGCAATTTCCTGATAATCCCGGTCTTCGAGCATAGTCGTCACACCCCATTTCTGTACTGACTTTCATTATAACGGACTGAAACAGCATGTCAAGCCTTCACACGATCTCGATCTGGCACATTTTCATCGCATTCAGCGCCGTTTCATGGCTTTCCGGGGTCACGCCTGCGCAGCAGTCCGCACGGACGAAAAGCGGAACCTCCGGCAGCGCGCCCTTTGTCATCATCGCGTTCGTAATGACGCAGATGTCGGTGCAGAGGCCGACGAATTCAACACGTTCCAGCTCCGGAAGACCCTTGAGATAGTCGATCAGGGCCGTGGAGCCGAAGCCGGGCTTGTCAAAGACCGGCGCGTCCAGAACCGGCAGCGCCGCGTCGATCTGCCAGCCCGCCGTTCCCTCCATGCAGTGCGGGACCGGAAGCTTCCGGCCCTCCTGCGTGGACAGGTAATCCGCATGGTGCGTATCGCGCGTGAAGACGACCGTTTCCCCGTCCTCCCGCGCTTTTTCCAGCCGCGCCGCGACCTTCGGCACGATCGAAACGGCCTCCTTCGTCCCCAACGCGCCGTCAATAAAATCCTTCTGCATATCGATAATGGCGAGAACCTTCATAAACCAAGCCTCCTATTCCAGTTCAGTATAGCACATACAGCCGAATTTGCACAGAAATTTCTTGACAGATTCAGGAGCCCGCGTTATACTTGTGATACTTAAAAATTTTTAATTAAAATTTTTTATGCAACGAAAGGAGCCGCCATGCTGCTTCAGACCATCGAGGCGCTGTTCCGCAAATACCGCCTGTTCTGCTATCAGAAGCTGTTTGCCGCCGTGCGGGAAAAGCCAGGCAGTCTCAGCGCGACGGAAGCCTTTTCCGCAGATATCATTCATCTGCTCGGAAGCCCGACGATCTCCCAGTTTGCCGAAACCATCGGCATTTCCCAGCCGAACGCGACCTATAAGGTCAATCAGCTTGCTGCGAAGGGCTACCTTCATAAGACAGTACAGGCGCACGACCGGCGCGAGATCGTGCTGACGACCTCGGAGAAGTTTTCCGGTTATTTTGATGAAAATGAAGAAGAAATGCAGAAAAAGGTCGCTGCGCTCTCCGCGCAGTTCACGCCCGAGGAGCTTTGCAACGCAGAACGCGTGCTGCTGGCGCTCGGTACGCTTCTGTAACGAAGGAGGACACTATGGATATTTTCGAAAAATGCAATCAGCGCTATATTCAGGATGAGGTCCGGGATCTGGGCATCTATCCCTATTTCCACGCGCTCGAATCCCGGCAGGATACCGAGGTCATTATGGAGGGCAAGCGCCGCATCATGCTCGGCTCCAACAACTATCTCGGCCTGACGACGAACGAAGCAGTCGTCAAAGCCGGTATGCACGCCTATGAGACGCTCGGCTCCGGCTGCTCCGGCTCCCGTTTCCTGAACGGCACGCTCAAGCTGCATCTGGAGCTGGAGGACGAGCTGGCAAAATTTCTGCGCAAGGACGCCGTCGTGACCTTCTCGACGGGCTTCCAGTCCAATCTCGGCATCATCAGCGCCATTGTCGGCCTGCATGATTATGTCATCATGGACCGTGAGAACCATGCCAGCCTCTATGACGGCTGCAAGCTGTCCTACGGCAAGATGCTGCGCTACCAGCACAACGATATGGCAGACCTTGAAAAGAAGCTCCAGAAGGTGCCAGAGACGGCGGGCTGCCTGATCGTGACCGACGGCGTGTTCTCCATGGGCGGCGATATTGCCAATCTGCCCGAGATCTGCGCGCTGGCGCAGAAATACGGTGCGCGCGTCATGGTTGACGATGCGCACGGCCTCGGCGTCATCGGCGAGGGAGGCCGCGGCACAGCAAGCTATTACGGGCTCGAGGATCAGGTCGATATCTACATGGGCACGTTCTCCAAGTCGCTTGCCTCCCTCGGCGGCTATATGGCCTCCAGCAGCCGCGTAGCCGACTTCGTGCGCCACAGCTCCCGCCCGTTCATCTTCTCCGCGTCCATCCCGCCCGCGAACGCCGCTGCGGCGCTTGCCGCGCTCCGCGAGCTGGAAGCGCACCCGGAGCTGGTGACGAAGCTGCAGGAAAATGCGCTTTATATGCGCGGTCTTCTGAACGAGCGGAACATCAAAATGCGCCCGTCCAACGGCGACCGCATTCCCATCATCCCGATCTATACCTACGAGCCGATCCCGACGCTCACCATCGCGAAGGAGCTGTATGAGCGCGGGGTCTACGTCAATTCCTCCCTGCCGCCCGCGGCGGCTCCGCATGAGTGCCTGCTGCGCACGAGCCTGATGGCCACGCACACCCATGCGCTGATCGACGAGGCTGTAGGCGTGATCGCCGATGTTTTAAGGGGGTATGACCTGTGACGCCTGTAAAAAAGGTATGCGTCATCACCGGCGGCACGTCCGGCATCGGCCTGTGCACGGCGCAGGCGATGCTTGAAAAGGGCTACACGGTCTATGAGCTGTCCAGACGAGCCGAGGGCGCGCCCGGCATGAAGCACATCATGGCCGACGTCACAAAGGAAGAGACGCTGGCCGCAGCCGTGCAGGAAATTTTAACGCAGGAAGACCACATTGACGTGCTCATCAACAACGCGGGCTTCGGCATTTCCGGCGCGGTCGAATTCACGAAGACGGAGGACGCGCAGCACCAGTTGGACGTGAACTTCTTCGGTATGGTGCGCATGAACCGGCAGGTGCTGCCGGTGATGCGGCGGCAGTGCCATGGCCGCATTGTGAACCTGAGCTCCGTCGCAGGCGCGATCCCCATCCCGTTCCAGACCTATTATTCGGCCAGCAAGGCCGCCATCAACTCCTATACCATGGCGCTTGCGAACGAGGTCAAGCCCTTCGGCATTCAGGTCTGCTGTGTCCAGCCGGGCGATATCCGCACGGGCTTCACCGCCGCGCGGGAAAAGAACCCGGAGGGGGACGACATCTACGGCGGGCGCATCGCGCGCTCTGTCGCGGGCATGGAGCGCGACGAGCAGAACGGCATGGCCCCGGAAAAGGCGGGCGCATTTATTGCGCACGTCGCGGACAAAAAGAGCGTCCGGCCCATCAATACCATCGGCCTGCAATACAAATTCTTCTGCTTCCTCGTCAAAATCCTCCCGGCCAAAACGCTGAACTGGCTGGTCGGACTGATCTACGCAAAATAAAGACCAAATACATCAAAAAACGCTTCGGGACACGAAAAATGCCCGAAGCGTTTTTGATTCTGCAAAAATCTCCGGCAGGAGGCCCTGCCGGAGAGAAGCTTCAGAAGCTGATCACGCCCAGATGCTCAAGCAAAATCTTCAGGCCGATCAGAATCAGGATGATGCCGCCTGCCAGCTCTGCCTTCGCCTTGTAGCGCAGGCCGAAGAGGTTGCCGACCCGAAGACCGGCGGCGGAACAGAGAAACGTGGTGATGCCGATCAGGCAGACGGCCAGCGGCACATTGACGTCCGGCAGCAGCGCAAACGTGATGCCGACAGCCAGCGCGTCGATGCTCGTGGCCAGCGCCATCAGCAGCATTGTTTTGAACGCAAACGAGGCGCTTGTTTCAGATTCCTCCCTGGAGAAGCTCTCCTTGATCATGTTCGCGCCGATAGCGGCCAGCAGCACGAACGCGACCCAGTGGTCAAAGGCTGTGATGTACTGCTCGAACGTCGAGCCAAGAAAATAGCCGATGGTCGGCATCAGCGCCTGAAAGCCGCCGAACCATGCGCCGATGATCAAATAGTGCTTGAATTGCAGCTTTTTCGTCGAAAGGCCCTTACAGATCGACACCGCAAACGCGTCCATCGACAGTCCGATACCCAGCAGAAGAATTTCCAGGATGCTCATAATTCCAACACAGCCTTTTCAGTGAAATTTTGTTAAAATCTCATGCTTACATGGGAAAGTCAAGAAAAAAGCGCGGTTTTCCGCGCTTTTTTCAGAAAATTCATGCGTGTTTCCGCTTTTTGCGGAACGCTCTGTGGTATACGATGAAATACAGTACCGCGCTGACCGGGATGGCGACAAACACGTCGAGGATCGAGTGCTGCTTGACGAGCACCGTCGACGCGCAGATCAGCAGCCCCAGCGGCAGCGCGACCCACTGCAAGTGCCGCCTGCAGAGCGGCTCCGAATCAAAGCAGGCCAGCGTCAGCGCCGCGCAGCCGATGACGTGCATACTGGGCAGCACGTTGGTGTTGGTGTCGGCGGTATAAATGCGCTGCACGAGCCAGATGAAGAAATCGTGCTGCGCGAATTCCGTCGGGCGCAGATCCTGTCCGTTCGGGAAGATCAGGCAGAACAGGATCGAGCCGCCGAAGCCAAGGCCGATATACACCATGAACCGCTTGAACGCGGGCACGTCGTACCACATGAGGTACAGCGTCATGGCAAACAGCAGCGGGTGCCACATACAGTAGGGAATGATAAAATACCGGCAGAATGGGATCTTGTCGTCGAGCGGCAGATAGGACACCCAGTAGTGGTCGGTTACAACGTGCTCGGCAATATAAAACAGAACGAAATAGACGATCCAGATCAGAAGATACCAGTGGTGGCGGCAATTTTCAACTGTCCCGATCTTCCACTGCCTGTTCGGACGACTGTGCATGGTCTGACTCCTTCTTATTTTCCGTGATAGTGGGGATAAATGCTTTTGCGATGCGGCCCTTGCCGCGGTGCTTGATATAGAAATAGCCGAATACGCTGAACGTCAGCGCGCCGATGAAGTTGACGAACAAATCCTCCATCGTGTCGTACAGGCCGATATCGAGATAGCCGTTAAAGCCCAGATCCTGCCCGTTGACGGCAACGGAGGTGATATTGTCGATGGTGATGGGGATGTTCCTGTTCGTCGGGTCGAGCATGACGGAGGTGATCGAGCTTACGATCGTGTCCTTCTGCATATCCATGTGGAACAGCCTGTCCATGCCGAATTCAAAAAACTCCCACAGAACGCCGATGGTCATCGAGAAGCAGAACGCAGCGAGCGCCACATAAATGGGAGACAGCTGGAACTTGATCTTGTCGTTGCGGTTCAGGATATCAATGAGCGCGAAGCCAAATGCCGCGCACAAAAAGCCCGTCGTCGTGTGCAGAATGGAATCCCAGTTTGGAACATTGATGAAAAAGCAGCCCAGCTCGCCCAGAATTTCCGACGCGAAGATGAACACCAGAATGATGATCTCCAGCGTGCCCGGCAGCTCGATGCCGAAGTTTTTCTGCACAAACAGCGGCAGCAGGAACAAAAACAGCACCAGCAGGCAGATCGCCGCGTTTTCATATTCGCCGCGCAGAATCGACGAGACGAGGATCGCCACGACGATCAGACGCAGAATGATATAGACGGTAAACACAGCAGGCTTCTTCTTCGCCTCCGCGACCAGCCGCAGCCGCCTCTGACGGTTCTTTTCTTTCATAGCCAAATACTCCATTCATTAGTAAAGAAAATAGTACCCGAAATCAAGCGAAAAAACAAGCGGAAGAATGTTAAAGATTTATGAAGATTAGCCCTTATCCAGAAATTCCGCTCTGGCGCAGCTCAAGATCCGCTCGGAAACCCCTTCGATCTGTTTGGCCATACCGCCGCCTCCATTTCATTCATAACATTGTTTCATAACTGTGCTATGAATTGAAGTTCAATGTCTCTAATTTGCCAAGCCCTCTTTTCAAAAGCTCCGGCAATTCGAACGTGCCTGCGCACTTGGCACAGCAAAAGCGCCCCCTCCGCAGAGAAGGCGCTTTTATTTGCTTTATACGCTCTGTACGAACCGGAGGAAGGCCCGGCGGCCCTCCGGGGTGCATTTGTAGACGCCTGCGTCCTCCAGCACCTGCATGAAGACTGCGCCGACCTCCTGCCGCAGGATTTCCTCTGCGTTTTCCGGCGTGAACGCGTGCCGCGTCTTCAGCTCCTCCGCCCAGCCCGCGTGCTTCTGCAGCGACTCGTCGGCGCGCAGGTCGCGGTTCTGCAAGATCGCGTCTGTCAAAAGCGCAAGCTCTCTGTCCAGCCGGGACGGCAGGACGGCGAGGCCCATGACCTCGATCAGGCCGATGTTCTCCTTCTTGATGTGGTGCAGCGCCTCGTGCGGATGGTACAGGCCCAGCGGATGCTCCGCCGTGGTGAGGTTATTGCGCAGGACGAGGTCAAGCTCAAACGCATCTTCCCGGCGGCGGGCGATGGGCGTGATGGTGTTGTGCGGAACGCCGTCCGTTTCGGCGAAGATCATGGCGGCTTCGTCCGTATAGCCGCGCCACGCGGCAAGGATTTTATCCGCCAGTGCACACAGCCGGTCAGGGTCTGAGCCGGTCAGGCGCAGCACGGACATAGGCCATTTGACGATCCCGGCACGGACATCCTCGAAGCCCGCGAACGTGACCGGCAGCTCGACCGGCGCTTTTTCCATGGCGAAGGTATAGTGTCCGCCCTGAAAATGGTCGTGGCTCAGGATCGAGCCGCCGACGATGGGCAGATCGGCGTTGGAGCCGAGGAAATAGTGCGGGAACTGCTTCGTAAAATCCAGCAGCCGCCGGAACGTCGCGTCGGAGATGCGCATGGGCGTGTGCGCCGCGTTCAGGACGATGCAGTGCTCGTTGTAATAGACATACGGAGAGTATTGCAGGTACCAGTCGCCGCCGTCCAGCTGCAGCGGGATGACGCGGTGGTTCTGCCGGGCCGGATGGTTCATGCGGCCCGCGTAGCCTTCGTTTTCCGCGCACAGGGCACATTTGGGGTAGCCGGACTGCGGCGCGTTTTTGGCAGCAGCGATGGCGCGCGGGTCCTTTTCGGGCTTGGACAGGTTGATGGTGATGTCAAGCGTTCCGTATTCGCAGGTATACGTCCACTTCTTATCCTTCGCGATGCGGTCGCGGCGGATATAGTTGGTATCCTGGCTGAAGCGGTAGAACCAGTCGGTCGCTTCGCGCGGGGAGACTTCATAGAGCGTGCGGAAGCTGGTGCGGACCTCATGCGGTCGGGGCGTGAGAACGCCCATGAGCTTCGTGTCGAACAGATCGCGCGCGGTCTGATTGTCCGGGCACACGCCGCGCGAAACGGCGTCGTCCGTCAAAGTCTGCAAAAGCTCGGCAAGCGGCGCCTCCGCAGGCGCGGCAGCCTCGTCAAAGGAATCAAGCGCAAGCGCTTCCAGCAGCGCGTTGCGGCAGCAGACCACATCGTCCGTCTGGATCAGCCCCGTGCGCACGGCGTATTGGCAGAGCGCGGAAAGATAGGAATCAAGCATGGCAGTACCTCTTTTTTGGTTTGCTTCATTATACATGGGAACCGGCGTGTATGCAAGGGCTGCATACACGCTGCTTTTTATTCCCCGCCATATGCCCGCAGGCGGGATTTGAGCAGGCCGATGGCATAATACATCGTCTCATAGCGCAGATACTGATCCGCGTTCGCGTCCCACAGGACGCGCAGGCGGGGCGCAAATTCGTCGTCGCCGTGCCAGAACTGGACGGCAATGCGAAGCTCCTCGAAAAACGGCAGCGAAAAGCTCACATCCGCGCCCGCCATCGGCGTGCCGCCGAGGCGCAGGCAGGCGCGCTCCAGCAGCTCCGGCCGCCGGTCGTACAGCAGCTCCAGCGCGTCCGCGCGATTCGGCTCCATCAGGCCCCGGTGGACCTGTCCGCCGAAATCCAGCGTCGTTTTCCACGCCCCTGCCGCTCTGCGGCCCGGCTTCGCGTCGCAGAGCAGGTCGAAGATCGTGAGCGTCTCGTCAAACCCGTCCGCCGGGAGCCACGCGCCGGAGCCCCGGCGCGCGATATATCCGTCTGCACGGCTGACGCGGTAGTCCTCACTGAGCAGGCGCAGATATAAAAAATCCCCGTCCGTCCGCAATCCGTGCGCGCGGGCGACCGCGTCCAGATCGTGCGCGCAGAACAGCTTCCGCGCCTGTCCGGCCTGGATCTCGTAGTTATTTTTCCGCTCCATGCGCGCCTCAGCCCTCCCGCAGCGCACGGTAGAGCGCGTCCATACTGTCACAGATGGTTTCGGCTCCCGCGTTGACGAGCACATCCCGGTCGCGGAAGCCCCAGCTGACTGAAATGCAGGGCAGGCCCGCGTTCCGGGCCGTGGCCACGTCGACCTCGGAGTCGCCGATGTAGACGGCGCGCAGCGCCTCGGCTCCCAGCTGCCGGACGACCTCGAACACGGCGTCCGGGCAGGGCTTTTTTCGCACGCCGTCCTTCGCGCCCGCGCTTGCGGCCAGAAGTCCCGGGAAATATTGCGCGGAGAGCGTTTTCACGGCATAATCCGGCTTGTTGGACACGACGGCAGACACGACGCCGTCCGCCTGCAGCTGCCGCAGCAGCTCCGAAATGCCGGGATAGGGCGTTGTAAAATCCGCGCAGTGGACGGCGTAATAGGGGTTGAACGCCTCGAAGACCGCTTCGATCTGCGCCTCGTCCGTGCCTGCGGGGACGGCGCGCTCGATCAGCTTCCGGATGCCGTTGCCGACAAACGCGCGCACCTCCGGAAGCGTTCTGGGCGCGAAGCCCTGCGTGGAAAGCGCATAATTCAGTCCCTGCCGCAGATCGGCCAGCGTGTCGAGCAGCGTCCCGTCCAGGTCAAAAATTGCAAGCTGATACATGGTCTGATCCTCGCTTTATCTGTATTCGATGCGATTATAAAAGTTGCGGCCTCCGCTTGTCAATGCTATAATACAGCTATTCTGACGAAAAGGGACGAAAAAACATGGAAATTCATCAGATCACCGATTTTAACGCGCCGGAGCTGGATGTTTACGCGCGGCTGACGGAAAACCAGCTGGTGAACCGCGCCGACCCGGAAAACGCGCTGTTCGTGGCCGAAAGCCCGCTGGTCATCGGCCGGGCGCTGGACGCGGGCTGCGCGCCGGTGTCGTTTCTGATGGAGCAGAAGCATATTGAGGGCAAGGGCGCGGCGCTGCTGGCGCGGTGCCCGGACGTGCCGGTCTACGCGGCGGAGCTGGACGTTCTGACGCAGCTGACGGGCTTTCATCTCACGCGCGGGATGCTCTGTGCGATGCGCAGGCCGAAGCTGCGCGACCCGGCAGTGCTGCTGCAGGACGCGTCGCGCGTGGCGGTGCTGGAAAACGTGATGAACCCCACGAACCTCGGCGCGATCTTCCGCTCTGCGGCAGCGCTTGGCATGGACGCGGTGCTGCTGACGAGCGCGGGCAGCGACCCATTATACCGGCGCGCGGTGCGCGTGAGCATGGGCACGGTTTTTCAGGTGCCGTGGGCCTATCTGCCGGAGGGCTGGACAGAGCTTCTGCACACGCTCGGCTTCCGCACGGCGGCCATGGCGCTGCGGGACGATTCCGTCCGGCTGGACGATCCGCGCCTCGCAGCCGAGCGGAAGCTCGCCGTCGTGATGGGCACGGAGGGCGACGGGCTTGCAGACGCGACGATCGCCGCCTGCGACTATACTGTCCGCATCCCCATGCACCACGGCGTCGACTCGCTGAACGTCGCCGCAGCCAGTGCCGTGGCTTTCTATCAGTTGGGAAAACCCGCGGAATAACGCCGTTGACAAACATAAACAGCCATGGTACCCTGAGATTACAAACAGAACCAAAGGAGGCGGTACGCATGGAAAAGAAGCTTGATCTGGAAGACACGGTGCGGGCCGTGACGGAGCAGCCCTGGGCGCGCATCCGTGCGTTCATGAAGCCGGTAATACCGGCGCTTGCCGCGGTGCTGATCGCCGCGCTTGCGGCGGGGTGTACCATGATGGACAGCGTTCCGCAGGAAACGCCTGCCTCGGAGGTCGAACCGCCGGAGGCGCTTATCGCGGCGCGGGTCGAAGACGCGGAACCAGCGGACGAACAGCTGAAGACGCCCGTGGAGCAAGCGGGCGCATCGGTTCTTTCGGACAGCGAGCAAGCCGCGTTCTGCGCCTATCTGCTGGACAAGTTTGATGAGCTGGAGGTGCGCGGCGCATTCGACGCAGAATCGCGCTGGACAGCCGAGCGGCTGAGCGATACGGTGGCATGCATGACCATCTATCGTCCCGACGCGCAGGATGAGGTCTTGGACGAGCTGATCTGTCACGGGGAAACGGGGCTTGTGAGCGACACGCGGTTCCGCTGCTATCAGGCATCTGTCGGAGACGACGCGCCGGAGGATGTCAGAACATACACGTACAATGTGCTGCTCAGCAGCGTCTATCAGAAGATCCCCTTCGAGTGCTTTGCGAACTATCTGGACGGGCATTACCGCGAGCTTTCCCCGCTCGGGCTGTGGAGCTATGACACGGTCTGGTCGGTCTCCATGAAAGAGCATGAGATGCGGCTGACGATCTCCGGGTTGCCGGACGGTGGAAGCGAGGCGTTTACGCTGGATCTGGACACGATGCTGGTGCGCTGAGCGGTCCGCAGCGGGCTTATGTCGGTAAAAGGAACAGGCACGGCCTTTTGGGGGCTGTGCCTGTTTTGTGCGTTATACTGAGAAATATTGGAGATCCGCTTGTAGGGGCCGATGCCGGTCACAGCCGTTCGCGACGAAGGAGCGTTACGGATGT
>OMBK01000370.1_pt1 | contig 26135 bp, 21 predicted proteins | sample 1644881 | NCBI WGS metagenome assembly OMBK01 (sample SAMEA103958132, study PRJEB25191) | human gut metagenome | biome: human-associated habitat [ENVO:00009003]; feature: intestine environment [ENVO:2100002]; material: feces | place: Germany | collected 2013/2015
TTTCCCGGATATCGTCATAACAGAGGCTCTTCCCGAACATCTGCTTTGCCGCATCCGGCAGCTTATGTGCTTCATCGACAATCAATGCCCGGTAGTCTTTTAATAACGGGCGGTAATCCTGCAGCCTGTGATAACCATCAGCCAGCAGATAATTGTGATTACAGATCTGAATGAACATTTCATGATCTCTGGAACGCTCCAGATACTGCTGATACCTGCATGAGCCTCTTTTCGGGCAGTCTCCCGAACAGAACTTCGGTACACTCACCATCCTTCTGTCAAACCCACTTAAGTTGGACACTTCGTCCATATCATAATGTTCTTTCAACGACAGCAGAGCTTCTTTCTGCAACGCATTTTTGTTTTTTTCTTCGATTGCAACGATTCGTTGCTCCAACCTCTCATCGCAGACAAAATGCTCTTTCCCTTTTCGTATCACAGCTTTAATAGGGGCCTGAATCGTCCCGTTCTCCTGAAGAATCCGGGAGAGAAAAGGGATATATTCTGTAAGAATTGCTTTCTGGAGTGTAATGCTGGAAGTGGATATCACGATCGGACGCTGCTCATAAGGGGAACATCCTTCTGCAAGGAGAGAATATTTTCTCATCAGAACACAGGCCACCAGATAGGCATACGTCTTGCCGATACCGACACCCGCATCACACAGTGCTATGTTTCTTCCCAGCAGGTTATCCAGCATTTCGTGGCATAACATAATCTGTTCTTCCCTTACTGCCATTCCATGTTCTGGAAACAGCACACGAAAGATTGTATCAATTTCACGATGCGCTCTTTTTAAATATTCTTTTGTGTAATACATAATTTGTTACCTAATATGCGTGCTGATACCACATCAATACGGCTGTAAAGGATTTCTCCCTACAGCCGCATGTATCTGATATCAACGACACATTCTTCCTTGATTTCTTATACTTTTGTTTTTTGGCGTTGTATTTGTCCTCGACTCCCCCATTGCCTTACGGGAACATTACAGGCGGATGCTTGGCATTGCACCGCTCACGGATTTTCTAAAAGTCTTGCTGATTACAACCCAAAGTCCATCCTCTGCTCACTGGCAGTTCCTATGTATCATTATCCCCTCGTAAGTGATCCTCGCAAAAGACCGCCACGGTCCTGTTTCAGTTAAAGATGATTCGCTCGAAACGAAAACGCCACAAAAGAACTCTGCCTCTCACTTTCTGGTCTGATTTCTTCCATGCCCTTTTCATCTGTCCTCGCGTCTTCCTGCCACGCTTCTACTTACGGGAACGTACCTGTAATGCTGGTATGAGGTTGTCAAAGTACACTGGCAAAATTTACCTGCCTATTAAATAGCCGACGAAAAACGCCATAATTATTCAATTTTTGATAAATTTTTTAATTTTTTTCTCAAACGGTTTCTTTTGGTATAAATCGTCTGTTCTGCCATTCCCATAATCTTAGCAACTTCTCTTCCAGAATATCCCCATGTACTGAGTAAGAGGATTTCCAGTGTCTGATGCTCCGTTTCTTTCAATAGTTCATAGATTCGCTTATCACCTATGTGATCCAGAAGCTCCTTTACATCCCTTGCAAACAGCTCGCTGTCCTTTTCTTTTATGGAATCCATATCCTGCATCGTTTCATCCAGATGTTCCCGGTATCTGCGCTCTTCCAGAAAATCTTCCCTGTCCATCTGGCGCAGCTTTTGGATCTTCTCTTCTTCCATTCCCAGTTCACGCAGTTTCTTTTCTTCCTGTTCTTTCCAATAATTCCACTTTCGTTCTTCACTTGTCTTGTTATAAGCCATTTATCTTTCCTCCGATCTGATTTTTGGTATAGAAATCAAATCGGAGCATGGCGGTGACCGGATATGTACGTTATAATGTTCGAAAAATGTCGAATAAAAAAATGCTGCAACCTCTTCGATTACAGCACTTCTTTTTCCCTTACTCTTTTGTTTTTTTTAAGGACTTCCATTGATGCAAATATAACTCTTCTCCTTGTCATGCCTTACTAAAACACCACAAAAAGAAGTATATAGAAAAAGACTGTCAGAACTGTGTAATGTAACAGTCATCTGCCAGTCACTTTTCGCATAATTCGACATTTTTCTACATTTTGCTCAATGTCTGTCTATATCTAAATAATATCCCACCTTTCGTATACTCTGAATTATCTTTGCAGCCTCCGGTTCTGTCTTTTCCATTTTTTTGCGGAGTCTGCGTACAAAACACCAGATCATGTTGGCAGAGTCATCTCCATATGGTTCTTTCCATAACTGTTCAAAGATAATCTCATGGGTAACTACCTGTCTGGAGGCATCTGCCAACAGATACAGGAATGCCTTTTCTCGCTCATTTAGGGTTGCAAGCTCATGCTTCCCCCAGTAAACAGTATGATAACGGCAGTCAATTAGAAGTTTTCCTTTCCTTATGATCTCCTGCTTTTCTCTTTTTCTTCCAGTGTTCCATGTGATATCGGAACGTCTGAGTAATGCATACAGGTACGTGTTGATCAAGCTGACCGAAGGATGTGGAAATACCAGGTCTGCACCCCATTCGATATACTTTTTTACCGCCTGAATCCCCGGTATCACTACAATAATCGGAGCCCTGCTGTACTGCCGGACTTCCCAAATCAGCCTGCCCAGCTTTCCGTTATCATTTCTCACAAGCATCAATACTGCGTCATAGACCGCTATGGTATGGAATTTTTCAAACACATCCAGATTAACGGTCGTACATTCCCACTCATTTTTTAACCCTTCACAAAGTTGACTCCACTTATCTACCTCATCCGCAGCAATCAATACTTTTTTCATTTGTATCCCTTTTCTTATGTTACTTCATTTTTAAAGCAGAAAAGGCAGTGAAATCTCTCCACCGCCTTTCCTGTTTTTGATTTAATTCGTTAATTTCATTTCTTCGTTTAACGTATTCTCTTCCTTCATCTTCCGTACCAATTCTTGAATCTTTTTATAAGATTCTTCGCTGATTGTATGTTCCATCCGACACGCATCATGATTTGCAGTTTCCGAAGATACTCCTATTCGTCGTAAAAATTCTTCTAAAAGCACATGCCTTGCATAGATTTTTTTTGCAATCTTTCTTCCTTCTTCTGTCAGTTCAATGCTGCCATATCGGTCTTTTATTACATATCCATCTGCCAGCAGTCCACGTACTGCAACTGAAACACTCGCTTTGGAATAGTTCAGATAATCACTAAGCATAGAATTACGAACATATCCTTTCTGACGTTTCAATACATACGCCGCTTCCAGATAATCTTCTTTGGATTCTCCAATTTTCATATACTACTTTATCCCCTTTTGGAAAGTATTTCTTCTGCATTCCTGCTGTTAAGAAATTCTGCCGTTCTCCATTTCATATACCACATCTGCCACGTTCATTGTGGATACTCTGTGGGATACCAGGACAACTGTTTTCTTCTTGGCCGATTCTTTCAATGATTTTAAGATAATTCCCTCATTTAAAGAATCGAGGTTCGATGTAGGCTCATCGAGTAGAATGAGGGGGCATTCATGGAGAAATGCTCTTGCAATTCCGATTCTCTGTTTTTCACCACCGGACAGCGTATCACCCAGTTCTCCGACTTCTGTATCATATCCTTTCGGAAGTGTCATAATGAAATCATGGATAGATGCTTTCTTTGCGGCTTCCATAATCTCTTCTCTGGATGCTCCCGGCTTTGCGATGGCAATGTTGTTTGCAATGGAATCATGGAACAGGTGTGTTTCCTGCGTAACATAACTTTCCATATCTCTTAAATGCTTGGTTGGAATCTTGCGGACATCTGTACCGTCTACCGATACACTTCCATCCTGCACATCCCAGAACCGCATCAACAGTTTTAAGAGTGTAGATTTTCCGGAACCGCTCGCACCATGAATCCCTGTGATTTTACCCGGTTGTAATTTCAGTGAATAGTTATCTAAAATAACTTCCTCACCGTAAGCAAATGTTACGTTCTCTGCCTCTGCTCCTGTAAATTCATATTCCATGCTCTCTGCACCGGAAGTTTCCACGTCACCCGGAATCTCTTCCACAAGCGGTGTCTCTTCCAGAAGAGAAAGAACACGCTCACCACTTGCCAGTGTCTGGTTCAGGTTATTGGAAAGGCTTGATAATGCTACTACCGGTCCGAAAGAACCCATCATTGCGATGGTACAGGTTAAGATTCCCTCGAATCCCATCGCACCTTTGTCGTACAGCCAGATTGTCAGTACCAGCATTCCAAAGGATGCAAGCAGGATAACCATGTTCGTAAATGAACGCTGTGAGCCTTCCATTTTGCTTAATGACTCCTGCATTCCTGCAAGATTTTTGGAACGCTCAGACATCTGCTCTTTTCTCTTTTCACCCTGTCCGTACTGGATGGTCTCGTCCAATCCTCGTAAAGAGTCCAGAACAAAGCTGTTCAGTTCTCCGAAGTTTGTCCGAAATTCCATTCCCTTCTGGCTGCCACGTTTTCCATTCCACATCGGGATGGCTACTCCGACAATCAGATAAGCTGCCAGTGCAAGCAGACCTGCCAGCCAGTGATATCTTCCGATAAAAATCACCATAATAATTGAGGTCAGTGTTGCAATCGCAATCGGAGAAATGGTATGTGCATAGAACACTTCCAGTAATTCGATATCGGTTGTAATAATCGAGATCAGATTTCCCTTGTCCCGTCCTTCCAGTTTTGCCGGGCAGAGTTTTCTCAGTGCTGCAAACACTTTATGGCGGATGATTGCCAACAGCTTAAATGCGATAAAATGATTACAATACTGTTCCACATAATGCAGGATTCCACGAAGCACTGCAATGACGATCATGACTGTGATAATCGTTTTTACTGGAGTAAATACCAGCCACATATTGTCCACCGGAACAATCATTCCGGCTACTCCTGTCAGAAGTCCATGCACGATGACCTGTCCTGCCAGTATTGTCAGGAAGATTGCACACAAGTAACCTAATGTTCCAAGGATAATCGCTGCCAGCATGATATGGAGCAGGGGTTTTACTAACCCAATCAGACTTCCCATGATCTGGAGGGCACTTCTGCGTTTTGTTGTATTCGTATTTTCACTCATTATGCCACTCCTCCTTTTCCATAGTTTTCCAACGCCATCTGGCTTTCATACAGATGTCTGTACGCACCATTCCGGCTCATCAGTTCGTCATGCTTTCCGCTTTCTTTGATTTCTCCGTCTTTTAAGAAATAAATCTTGTCAGACTTCACAACATTTGCCAGTCTGTGGGAAATCAGAAGCACCGTCTTTGTCTTTGCCAGTTCGTGAATCACATTCATGATCAGTTCTTCACTTTCCACATCGATATTGGATGCGGCTTCATCGAAAATATAAACTGCACTGTCTGTCCGAAGCAATGCTCTGGCAATCACCAGTCTCTGACACTGACCGCCGGACAGGTTGCTTGCTTTTTCTAATAACTGTGTCTGTAATCCATCCTGTGTCTGTAAGAACCCTAAGAGATTGACTTTCTGAAGGACAGCTTCCATCTCTTCTTTCGTTGCGTCCGGTTTTGCCATCTTCAGATTTTCTTCTACTGTACCTTTGAACAGGTAGCTGTTATGGCGAACCAGAACAACCCTCTGCATCAGATTGGTTTCATTCACTTCATTAAGCGGTACGCCACCGATGGTGATTTCTCCGTTATACCCCCGGTTCTTTGCTGCAAGGATTCCGGCAATCGTACTCTTACCACATCCGGATTCACCAACCAGTGATACAAAACTTCCTGCCGGAAGATTTAAGCCTATTCCTTTTAAAATCTCTCTGTCCTCTTCATAAGAAAAGTGTACATCTTTTAATGTAACATCTAACGCGACCTCCGGCAGTGTTTTTTCTCCAGCCTGTGGTTCCGGCAAATCTAAAATCTTGAAAATCTTATCACTCGCTGCCATACCATTCATTGCGATATGGAAGAATGAACCAAGCAGTCTGAGCGGCAGGAAAAACTCGCTGGCAAGCAGAACGATACATAACGTTCCTGCTACACTGATATTTCCTTTTAAGAATTCAGATACCGCAACCGCCATACCGATCGCAGCTCCACCATACGCCACAATATCCATCACACTGGTGGAATTGAGCTGCATGGTCAGCACCTTCATCGTAATCTTACGGAAGTTCTGGGATTCCACATCCATCTCGTCTGCTTTCTGCTGGTCTGCCTGATAAATCTTCAGTGTGGTAAGTCCCTGTAAATTCTCAAGGAACGAATCTCCCAGTCCAGTATAGATGCTCCAATACTTATTCAGTAATTTCTTTGCAATCTTCTGTACCACCACGATAGAAATCGGAATCAGCGGTACACAGATCAGCAGGATGACACTCGCTTTCAGACTCACTCTGCAAAGAATGATAAATAAGGTCAGTGGTGCGATCAGGCTGTAAAATAATTGTGGAAGATATTTTCCAAAGTATGTTTCCAACTGCTCCACACCCTCAGTTGACACCTGTACGACCTCCGAAGAGGATACCTGCTCACTGTAGGAAGCTCCCAGCTTTAACATTTTCTCATAAATCTTTTCCCGCAGAATCCGTTTTACATCCACACACGCCAAATAGGAAGACCTTGCTCCCATCCGTTCGCATACAAACCGGATCACAACAACCAGGACTAAAATCAGTATCGTCCGCTCAATAATCGGAACGGTTACTGCCCGGTACACTACCCGTTCCAGTAAATCTGCGATAGAAAAGACTGCCAATACCTGCGACAGGAGGGCTGCCCACTGCCACAAAATCGTATACACGATATACTTTTTTGCGTGGGACAACAGCCCCACCAGTCTTGTTTTAATCATAAAAATCTTACCCTTTTGTTTCTTTCTTCGATTCTTTTTTACTGCATACCAGATGCCATACTGCAAGAACTGGATGGTATAATAACATCCTTGGTCCTGAAAAACGCATAACCTGCCTGATCTGTTCTCTCATCTTTGGCTTATAACAATGCACCTTACAGTTCGCACAGAACGTTTTTTCTTTCATAAAAGGACACTTTTCACTTCGAAGTCTTGCATAATCCAAAAGTTCCTGACAGACAGGACAAATCTGCCCTGCCTGCCTGTCTTCTTTCGGATGATTTTTCCGGCAGTACAGCCGGATCATTTCTTCTACGACATACTGTTCTTTTTGCCGTTTCTTTTCGGTTTTATTCATCTTGCTATTCCGCTTCTGCACCATCCAGTAACTCTTCTCCCGGCTTTAATGTTTTCACTCTCAGGAAGAAGTATAACAAGTGGCATACCCACACAATTGCGATACAGATTCTTCCGATTGGTACATTCTTCATGCAGATAAAGCCGATTGCCATGACTACCGTTACCATTCCGATAATCTTACATTTTGTTCCTATTGTCATGGCTCTTTTCTGAACAAAACTGTCCAGATGTTTCTTATAAAGATTCGTTCCTACGAACCAGTCGTGCAGCTTCTTGGAACTCTTTGCAAAGCAAAACAGTGTTGCCATATAAAATGGAACGGTTGGCAGGATAGGAAGTACAATTCCTACCGTACCAAGTCCCAGGCAAAGAAATCCAAGCACGATCCATACTATTTTTAAAGGATTTTTCATCTTCTTACACCGCCAATACAAATTTTCTGCCATCAACCCTTGTCACACCAAGTTCAATGCCATACAGCTCCCGGATGCTCTCTTCCGTAATCACTTCTTCCGGATCACCTTCCACCAGCACTTTTCCATCTTTCATACCGATGACATTATCTGAATATGCGATTGCCTGATTGATGTCGTGCAGTACCATGATGATGGTTATTCCAAATTCCTGATTGAGTTTTTTCACCAGTTGCAGGATCTCAATCTGATACCGGATATCCAAATAGGTAGTCGGCTCATCGAGGAACAGCGTCTTTGTTCCCTGACAAAGTGCCATTGCAATCCATACACGCTGACGCTGTCCACCGGAAAGTCTTGACACTTCTCTGTCACGATATTCTGTCAGATTGGTTACTTCCAATGCCCACTGGATCATACGCTCATCTTCGGCACTGTCTCCCTGCATCATTTTCTTATGTGGGGTTCTTCCGAATGCCACCAGATTCTCAACAGTGATATCGTCTGATGCACTGTTATACTGCTGAACAATCGCAACCTTTCTGGCAAATTCTTTTAAATTCAGGTTCTGGATATTCTTTCCTTTGAGGAAAATATTTCCCTTTCTCGGATATAAGTTTTTCGTCATCAGGGAAAACAATGTAGATTTTCCACATCCGTTTGCTCCCATAATCGTTGTGATTTTACCTTCTTCAATCTTCAGGGATACGCCCTTTAAGACTTTATTTTTTCCATAGGAAAAGTGCAGATCTCTAACTTCCATCGCAGGCTTGTCTGCCCACTTATCCGCTTTTTTCACTTTCTTTGCTGCTTCATTCTCTGTAGAAGTCAAATCCATATTCTTTTCTTTACTTCGCATACTTCTTAGACCTCCTTAACAGAATGATGAAGAATGGGCCTCCGACCACACTCATAATGATGGATGCGGATACCTCATACGGAGCAGCTATCGTTCTTCCGATGGTATCTGCCAGCAGGAACGTAAACGCTCCGAACAAAGCACTAAATGGAACTAATGCCTTGTGGTCGCTTCCTACTAAAATTCTTCCGATATGCGGAACAATCAGTCCTAAGAAACTAATCACTCCGGCTACTGCTGTGGAAATACTTGCAAGCAATACTGCTATCAGTGAAATCACGATACGCATTGCATTGACATTGATTCCAAGGCTTCGTGCTGTCTTATCTTCCAGTGCTAACAGATTACACATCTTCGTCATAATCAGTGCCAGAACCAGTCCGACAATTACATACGGTACTAAGGTTTTCACATCATCCCACGTTTTCATTGTGATATTACCATTGACGATGGCTGCCACGCCAGACATGTTTCCGCCATTCATTGAATTCAACGCACTGGATAATCCGGTGAACATTGCATCGACTGCCACACCGACAAGGATGATTCTTAAGGGACTTAATCCCCCTTTCCATGACAGGCTGTAAACTAAGACAAATGCAATCACACCACCAAGAAATGCAAATAATGGAGTGAAGAAAAATAAAGTCGGTGCAAATGCGGTAATGAGTACCGCCGCAAAACTTGCTCCACTGGAAATACCGATGATTCCCGGATCGGCAAGTGGATTTTTTAATACCGCCTGAAATAACACACCCGATACCGCTATCGCAGCTCCGGCTAACATGGAGATTACAATTCGTGGGAATCGTAAGTCATAGATTGTTGCCACGTCTTCATTGTACTTTACAAATAATCCTTTCAGTAGTTCCGGGAAGCTGACTTTCAGGCTTCCGATATTCACTGCCGCAAAGAATAATGCAACCAGTAATACGATCATTACAATAAAGGAAATTGCTGCTTTTGCTGTTTTCCGATGCTTTCTTGCTTTATCCTGACCGGAGAGGTTCTGGACTTCCATTTCGGAAGTCTCAGAAGTATTTTTTAATTCTGTCTCTTTCATCTGCCCTCTCCTTTCTACTTGCTCTGCTGTTCGTTGTATTTCTCAGTTGCGTCAGAATCCTTTGCTTTCTTCTGTGCATTGTCACTGGCTTCTTTTGCTTTTGCTGTATCTTCATCACTTTCCGGATAAAGAATCGGCTGTAATTCTTCCAGTGCCTCTGGATATTTAAACGTAGCACTCATACCGAAATATTCATAAGTAAGGTCATAAACTCTGCCGTTTTTCACCGCATCGAAATGCTGCCAGATGTCATTCTCCGCAAAATCTTTATTGAACATCTCTACCACCTGATCCGGCAGTGCATGTGCGGCACGTAAGATAATATCCGGCTCTTTGGTTTTCATGTCTTCAGTATTTACGGTCAAAAATTCCTGATCGGTGTCAGAGTATACATTCTCTCCGCCTGCCAGTTCCACCAGACTTCCCACATAGGAATTCGGTGTTGCGATAATATAAGAGCCAGGAAGTCCCATCAGGATCATAACCTTCGGATGGTCTTTTCCTTCATTCTTTTTCTTATAGTCATCGTAAAATTCAGTAAATTCGTCCACCAGTTTCTGTGCCTGATCTTCTCTGTCGAAAATCTCACCCAATTCCTGAATGGAACGGTACATACCCGGCACACTTCTAAGATTCAAAAACGCCCAGTCTGTATCGATTGCTTCATATTTCGGCTGCAGATCACTCTGCAATGACACCGGACTTAAAATCCAGTCTGGATTAAGTGAGGATACAATCTCCATATCCGGACTCATGGCTGTTCCCACGGTTTCCACATCTTTGTATCTGTCTGGAATTGTGGACACGGTACTGCTGCAAACACCAACCAGATCCAGTTCCAGCTTGTCACAGATATCTGCGGTTGCCGGAGAAGTCGCTATGATTCTTGGGCTTTCTTTCATTGCCTGTACTTTTTTCTTGGCTGCTTCTACGGCTGCCTTTTCTTCCGGATCATCAATCTCTAAGAGAGACTTGGCATCTTCATCGGAAGAATCCTTGTCCGATTTGCTGTCAGAAGTCTTTTTATCTGCCGTCTTACTGCTGGCTGTCTCATCTGTACTGCTCTCTGTCTGCGTAGCAGAATCACTGCTTTTCTTTCCCTGACTCTGGTCTACACAACCTGCCAGAGAAAAAATCATGGTCATTGCAAGGAGAACGGCCGATGCTTTTTTCAAACGCCTATTCATCATCGTCCTCTGCACCTCCCCAACGTTTCCAGTTCTTACGGAAGAAATAAATCACTCCGGATACTGCTCCAAGCAGAATCAGACCTGTTACTACAACTGCCAATGCAATCTGGAAAATCCGGTTGCCGGAAGAAGTATTTCCGCTATCGGAATCGCTGTCACTTGTTCCATCTTTCGCAGTAGAAAGACTTAATCCTTCTGAAGAATTTACTGGATTTTCTGTATCCAGTGAAGAAGAATCACTACTCGGTTTTGCTGCTTCCTTGATACTGCTTTCCAGTTTCTTTGATGAGCTGGAAGAACTGCTTTTATCAGATGAGCCGGAACTCTGAAGAGAAGAATTACCAGAACCCAAACTGCTGTTTCCACTTGAAGTAGAACCTGAATTATCTACTGAACCAGAACCACCGGACTCTGCCGCTGTTCCATTCGAGCTTTCTGTTACCATAGTTGCGTTCATATCGGTATTGTTACCCTCGCTGTAGTCACTCGGATACAGATAGAAAATAACATTTCTTCCCATCGGCTCTACATACATCTCGCCTCTGACAATACAATTTTCACTTGGCACACGCATACACACATCGGCTGTTGTCTGAACCATTTCCTGTAATACCGATTTCTGATGGTGTAGACCAGCCGGAATCTCCTACATTCTGTACCTGAAAACTATGTCCACTGGTGTAGTCCATCAGACTCATGCGGATTGTCAGATAATAAGCTCCATCGTCTGATACTTCCAAGATACCATTGCTGTATACACAACCTTCTACCATGCCCTGTCCTGTTGCATAAGAACTCTCTCCACCGGAATCTTCGATTACTCCAGTAACCGGGTGTGCGTAACATCTGTTAATTGTACAGCTATACACTGTCCCGCTTGCGGCATAAGCCTTAACAGCAGGAAAGCCTGCCATTAAAGTAATGGCAAGCACACAAGTCATAATGGCAGACAATATTTTATTTTTTTTCGCTGCTAATTTCATTCCTTATCTCCTGTTAAATGAGTTTGGCAGACTCCCAGTCCCGAAGGAATGGGAGGGTTCGTCTGCCAAATCACTACTTATTATTTTACGTTTGCTCTTTTATTTTTGTTGTACTCCATGATTCCTGCCAGTAAAGCGACTCCTCCGAGAAGAAGGATAGCTGCCCACAGGGTATTGTTCTGTACAACATCATTAGTCTTAACATTGGATGCTGATTTCAGGCTGGAACCTGATCCAAGGCTTGATGTTCCACTCTTTAATGATGAACCACTTCCAAGGCTTGATGTTCCACTCTTCAATGACGAACCACTTCCAAGTGAGGAAGAACCAAGTTTGCTGCTTCCAAGAGAATTGCTTCCAAGGGTATTATTTCCAAGTGAGCCGTTTCCAAGAGAAGAGCTGTTGTTGTTTCCGTTGGAATTATTATTGTTGTTATTTCCATTGTTGTCATTCTTATCGAAATCTGGATCATCAGCTGTTGTTGCTTTTAATGAGCTCCAATCCAGTTTCAGGAATACTGGCTGTGTACCTGTACCAGAGCTGATAGCGTCCATAATCGGTACGAATACCTGTAACGGAACATATCCATCCTTCAGAGCTTCCGGGATCAATTCGAATGTTACTTCATCTGGATAGTTTGTTCCGTACTGGTCAGAAACCAGTGAGCCATCGCTGTTCTTCTGATAGCTGTCAACTGTAGCATCCGCAAGTGTTCCCTGCGGATTACCATACTTATCAAGTGTGTAACCTGTTGTGAAGTATTTGAGCTGGCTTAAATATCCAAGTTTCTGGCTAATAGTGAGTCCATTGAAATTCAATGTAATATAATATTTTCCGTTTTTAACGGTTAATTTTATTGTATGATTGATAGCTGCATCTGACATAGATGCTGTAGTCTTATCAATTTTCACCATATTTCCGGTAATGGAATATACACCATCCGTAAGATTTTTTATATCTAATCCACTGCTATTTCCATTATTGTTATTACCGTTATTGTTATTTCCTCCGTTATTATTGCCACCGTTATTATTATTTCCATTATTGTTGGAATCCGATGGTTTTGCTTCCAGATTCATAATAGCAGAAACAAGTTCATTGGACTGTGCAACCACTTCATCCTGTGTTGCCTTTTTATTGTCATATACTTCTTCAGCAGCTTTTATTACTTTTTTCAATGCTGAAATAGATTCTTTAGTATAAAGATCTTCTCTTCCTGCTAAATTTGACGCCGTTACTAACAAATCATGTAATCCGCTCTTATCTACTTCTATTTCAGAAACTTCTGACATGTGATTCATCAGGTATTCTAATACTCGAACCTGTGAATCCACATCATCCTGTGAAGCATTTGCATCATCATAAACACCTTTTGCTGTGTCGTATGCAGATTTTAACGCTTCAATTGATGCTGCTGTATACTTTGATGTCTCCTGCAAATATTCTTTTGCATTTTTCAAGGCTTTTTTCAGATCAGTTTTATCTGCACCTACTGTTTCTAACGATTCGATTGCCTTGTTAATTGCATCAATGCACTTATTTACCTGTGTCTGAGATGCATTTTCATCATCAAATACTTTTTGTGCTTCATCTCTAGCCTGCTGTAATAATGCCTTTGATGCATCTGAATATGTAATGTCTGAATTATTCAGATAACTGTCAGCGGCCTTTATCGCTTTCTTTAATTCTGATTTGTCTGTTTTTACCTCATCTTTTGTCAGTGCATCAATAGCTGCCTGTAATGCTTTTACTGAATTATCTACAGAATCTTGTCCGGCATTCATACTATTATAAACATCTGTTGCTGCAAGGATCATTTTCTGCAAAGCTGCAAAACTTTCGTCAGATGCCTCGCCCTGTTCCAGTTTTGATGCCTCATCAATCAGTTTTTTCAGTTTAGACTTATCTGTTTCAACACCTGAAATCTGCTTTCTACTATCCCAGTCTAATTGAATCTTTGCATACTGACGACCACTTCCTGTATTAAGTGCTTCCATAACAGGGACATAAACCTGTACCCACACTTCGCTATCACCGAGTGAATCCAATGTCAGGTTCATAATATGCGGATATAATTTTCCTTTTACATTACTATCTGTTCCTGTCTTTGGATCATTATAGGAATCGTAAGTATCTTCATAGTAAGACTCTACAGTTGCTGGAACTGGTGTTTCACCATCTGGCATATCATATCCAGTTTTTCCACCTTCCCAACCAGGGAAATAATTTAATTCCGCTAAGTAACCTTCAAATCCACTTGTTGTTAATGGCGCATACTCCATACGCAATACTGCTGTCGTTTTTCCAGTCTCTTTATCTGTTGAAACAACTACCTGCATTGGTTTTAATAATGCAGCATTTCCCATAGACGGCTGGTCTGCTGATGCGTGCCACATTTTTCCATCAATTGTGTAAACACCATCGTAAACAACATTTTCTTTCTCTTTTTCCAACATAGCATCTGCGGCTGCCTGAAGAGCAAGAATCTGTTTATCAACATCATTTTGTGATGCATTCGGATTATTTACAACTGCCTGTGCTGCATCAATTGCTGCGTTAAATGCATCAACACTGCTTTGCATATATGCACTTGTATCCAATGCTTTTGCATTAGAAATCATTTTAATCAGTTCACTCTTATCTACCGATCCCTGAAGATTTGCAATTGCTGTTTCCAGTGTTTTTGTCATTGCATCAACCTTATCCTGTGTCGCATCTGGATTTTCTTTTAATGCTTTTGCTTCAGCTATTACTGTTTGTAATGCATCCCAGCCCGGATAATTTGCATCATTCGTAATTCCTGTTGCTTTTTCATACATTTCATCAAACGCTGTCCAATCTGATGCTCTTTTCACCAGACCTTTAATAGCAGCATTCAATTCTAACGTCATTTTATCAATTTCTGTTACTGAGGCACTCTCATTTTTAACCAATTCCTGTGCCTGATTCAGCAATTCTTTCATTGTATTGTAAGACGTTGCTGTATATTCTTCTTCATTTTTACTTTCAGCTTTTTCAATTGCTTTATTCAGTTTATCCAAACTTGCAACTTTAGCTAAATTATTAATTGCTACATTGATTGCATCAACCTGCTCATCTACTTCACTCTGAATAGAAACCGGATTTTTAAATACTTCTGTTCCATTTGAAACTGCTGTCTGTAATGCAGATACAGCTTTTGAATCATAATTTTCCGGATTTTCTGCAGCGTCTTTTAATTTTTCCTGAGCAGTATTAATAATTTCTTTTAAGGAATCTTTATTCACTTCCTGCTTAGACATATCTACAAATGTTAATAATCCCTGTGCAGTTTTACCATCTGCCGTCTGATATCTAATAGATACAGAATTTGCCATCTCATTTAAGCTGAACTCAATTCCAGCAACTTCTTCTTTGTCATTCTTAATCAGTTTAGCCTCTTTATATTCCTGAGATGTAAGATCATAATATTCAAACTGCTGAATATCTTTTGACTTCAGATATATGTCTGATTTTTTTCCATCTTCCCCTACAAGGAATCTTGTATCAGTAATATATTCCGTATCATCAATTTTTCCAGTCGCAGTATAGACACCCTCTGTAAGCTCTGGTGCTTTTTCCTTTTCAAGGCTATCTATGGCTGTTCTTAAACTTATATAAGCATTTGTCAGTTCCTCTTCAGAGGAAGAATCATTTTTATAAATTTTTTCAGCTTCATCGTATGCCTTTGTCATGTTTGCCCATGAATCTGCTGTATACTCTGCCTGAATAGCTGTTTTTTCAATTGATAACAGTTCTTTTAATCCGTTCTTAATCGGGACATTTGGTACATCATCCGATGTTTTTTTCGCATTAGCCCAATCTAATGTGAGCCATGCGTCCTGTTCAAAGTTTCCACCACCAATAGCGTCCATAATCGGTACTTTAAATCTTGCCGGCCACTGAGCCTTATCACTCACCAATTGAACATATCCCGTCTTAGGATAGTAGTTAAGTGTTCCCTCATTAAAAGAATCCGTCAAATAGCTTCCATCTTCATTCTTATAATAAGATGTGAATACAACTGGAATCAACGAACCTGTTGGCTGATTACCCTTCATTTCCATGTCTGCACCATAAATCCACATCTTTGTCATATAAGAAGTAAGTGACATGTTTTCTACAGATGTATAATCCATATATAATGTTTTTACATCATCATTCACTACCAATTCTGCCGTTCCACCGAGGCACCTGTTTGCCATAGATAACTGCCCCTCTTTTGTCAAATGGTAAACCGATACAGGAATTTTATATGTACCATTTTCTAATTTGTCAGCATCCTGTGTAGTTTTTGTTTCATAAAGAGCATAATGACCTAATTTATTGGTTGATATTACAAAATAATTTCCATCATCTGTTTTTTCAACTGATCCACTTACATTTGGATTTGTTCCCAGATTGTCAATAAACGTTGCTAACTGAACTTTATCTGCATTCCAATCATCTGGAATTTTAAATTTCAAAGTAACCTTTTTACTTGTATCGATCAGTTTGCTGCCATTTTTATATTGAATTTTATATGTTGCCATATAATAATTTTTGTATAATCCATCAATATTAGCCATCAAACAATCATACGGATCTTCTTTGTTGTCTGGATCATCTACAATTTCTTCACTAATCAACGATGCATCTGGATTTACAATATCACTTGTCGTTTCCAATTTAGTTCCTGTTTCTTTATCAATTAAACTGACTTGTGTAATTTTGCCAGTTTTAGGAACAAGAGTAATCATGTAAGTTGAAATTGAATTTGATATTTTTTCTTGATATATGATAGATCTTCCACATGCTAACGTTGTATAATCATTCAAGTCGTATGTCAGTTCTACATGACCTTCGCTTAAATCGATTGTATTTCCTGCATCGTCCTTAATCCATCGAATATTTTGACTATGATTTTCTAACCAGTTTGTATCAATTGTATATGTTGCCGTTCCGACATTGTCAGTTACATTCCATTCTGCTTCTCCATCTGTAAACATAGAAAAGCTGTCTCCATTAGCTGTATAAGAAATTGTTCCGCTTGTCGAAATATTGTCTTTATCAATTTTTGTAGCATTCTGAGTATCTATTGTTAAATTTTCTCTATAAATTTTTGATGTTGCACCATTGTAACTGCTAGATACCGTTTCATAAATAAGAAGTTGTCTTTCAAGATCATCCATCGAAAATGAAATCGTTGCATTTCCATTTTCTTTATTTATTTTCCACTCAACATCTTGCCAATATTTATTATTTTCATCTGTTGCGCCATTTCTAACAGCTTCGGAATATTTTTTAGTATCCACAATTGCTGAATCATTCAACCAGCCTTTTGTTCCTAGCTTGTTTTGATAATTATCATCTTGATCGTATTCTTTATTAAGGACATCAAAATACTCTATTGTATTACCAGCAACCGCATTTAATGTGATTGTGTATTTATGATTTTTTGCAGTAATCAATGCTGTTCCACTAATTCCACCTGTTGAGTATTTCTCCAATAAATTCCCCTTTTGAAAAGTTCCACAAGTTAAATTAGCTATGTAATATCCATCATCAAGCTGTAATTTCGTATCATTTTCAGCTTTTTTCAATCCATCTATTGCATCTTGCAAATTCTGCAAAACTGTACCAACATATTTATCTGGAATCGCATCTACATCTTCAATCGCATCTCGTACTTCCTTAAATTCTACCCAGCTTTCTGCGGTATAATCACTTTCATTCAGTTTATCTGCTTTTTCAATCAGTGCTTTTAACCGTTTTCTTTCTTCGCTTTCTGCTTTCGCCGGCTCTAAATTATCTATTGCCTCCTGCAGGTTTTGTAATACTATTCCCACAAATTTATCCGGTATTTCATCTACATTTTCTATAGAATCCCGTACATCTTTGAACTCTGCCCAGCTTTCTGCGGTATAATCGTTTTCATTCAGTTTATCTGCTTTTTCAATCAATGCCTTTAACTGTTTACGTTCTTCATTTTCTGTTTGTACTAATTCCAGATTATTAATTGCTTCCTGTAAATTCTGTAAAATTACTCCCACAAATTTATCCGGTATTTCATCTACATCATCTATAGATTCTCGTACTTCTTTAAATTCTGCCCAACTTTCTGCGGTATAATCGTTCTCATTTAATTTGTCTGCTTTTTCAATCAATGTTTTTAGTTGATCTCGTTCAGAAACATTTTGTGTTTCATTTATCGCATTTACAGCACTAGCATAGCTTGTAATGGGTGTTTGAACCACTCCCGTTATCATTGTGCTCGCCAGAAGAATCGCAGTTAAACTTTTATAGATTTTTCTTCTCATATCTTTTTCTCCTTACAGAATTCATTTTTGTTATTTGCTCTTACTAAGTAAAAAGGCGATTCTTGTCGAACCGCCTTTTATGGTCATATCATTGCTTATTTTTCCCAAATCATTTGTTGTTATCACAATTACATGGACCATTTTTTAATCTCTCAGCTTTACTCGTAACAATTATTCAGATCTTCTGTATTTTTCTAAATAACCGGAAAATTATTCTTATTCTGTTACTCCTGGCAAGATTACGATATCTCCTTCTGCATTAACCGGCATTACATTTAATACATTAATCGAAAATTTCGCATCATATTTTGTATTTATAGTTGGAATAGAATCTGTTGTAAAAGTAATTCCAATAACGGCTTTGGAGCTGTCTCCATCTAAATGAACAACTTCATAATCATCATTTCCAAATGTACCATCCTGATTTGTATCCACATCCACTTCTTTCAGGTAGCCTTTCATTCCCATAGCCTTGAAAGATGATTTAAAGTTCAATGTAACTGTATATGTTCCATCACTATTCTCTACATACGTTGTGTCTTCAACAGCACCATTTCCCATAGACAGATTACTGTCAACTGCTGACGCATTATACTTTCCATCTTTATACAGATTTGTGGCTAATGTTGTAGTGTCTCCTGCCGCTGCAAACGCAGACACACTCATACCCATAGCCATTGTTGCCACAGTTGCTACCGCCGCTAATTTCTTCACAAATTTGTTCTTCATAAAATCCTCCTTCTGAACGCCGTCTTTGAGTACGTTCTAAAAATTCTAGTTTAAAGTCATCTAAGTTAGCCACAATATTGCTTTGGTTACTTGTATCTAACTCCTTGTCTGAAAGATACCATAATTTGCCATTCAATGTCAACACCATTTTTTACAAGTTTGTTGCCTGAATTGCAACAAATGAGCCGTTATTTCCTTTGATTTTGTTGCTATTCAGACAACAATAGACGTAAAAGTGCCGTTATTGATAGTGTTTTATCAACAACGGCACTTTATTGAATTTTTTTCTTATTTTGTTACATGATATGCGTAAATGAGAATTTTTCTCATTTCCAATTTATACCCAGAAATATAATAGTGCAGTGCTTTCCGGCATGTGCATTGGTCCTACACTGCAGGTTACGGTAACTGGTACAATTCCCATCGTGCCAATCCCCGTCCATCGGTGGATTCTGCACGCTTCCATCGGGATTTTCACTATATTATTCTCTATTCTTGCTTCTTCCAAAACTTCATTATGCTCATACTTCAATGTTTTCAGTTTTCCAGCCATCATTTCACCACTCACTCTGGAGTGTGCTGCCATCTCTTTCAGCTTTAATTCCAGATAGCTTTCTCCCTTCTCCTGAACGATTTCGGCTATATCTTCAAATCCTCTCATCGCCATAGAGTCTCTTCCCTGCCCCTGCTTTTTATTCATCCGGTAAAGCCGGAACACTACCGGATGCCTTTCACATTTCTGCAGATTGTGCTGTATCTCCTGATCCAGTTCATTCTCTTTTTTCTTGTATACTGATTTTTTCTCTGTATAGGCGTTAATCATCAGTTCCAGCATGTGGATGTCGATATTCTCCACCATAACATCCAGTGATTCCTCGATTTCTTCCGGTTTTGCACCGATTTCTTCCAGATATTTTTCAAGATTCTCATACAGCTTGGTATATCTTTCCAGCCATTCTTCACCTGCTGCGGTAAATTCCAGTGATTCTGTCAGGATTCCTCTTTCTATGCAGTTCTTAAAATAACGGTTTACCGTTGATCGATTCACGCCATAAGATTCTGCGATACTTCCCTGAGCTCCACGTTTCTTTTCTACTCTTGACAGGCGTTGTAAATATTGCAGTTGCAGCATTGTAGGTCTGTTCTGTCTCTTTAGATGTTCACCTTTTTCCATTTTCTTGTTCCTCTCTTCGTCACCATACATGAATATTCAATTCCCGATAATCGATTGGCAATGGCTTCTGATCAAAGTGTGTAATCGCAATGATTGCCACTGCTTCTGTAATCGGGATTCCTGTATTGGCAGTATAAGTACAGATGTCTGTCGGTAACTGATAAACACCTTTTTCTTCTTTCGCCTGTATCCATTCATCATCTCTTCTGTACCATACATAGCCGATGGATTCGTCCTTTTTTGTCCTGAGCAGGAAGCAGTTCTGGGACTTTTTCACTCTTAATATAACAGAATGTTCCAGTTTCCCGTACTCTGGTGCAAGGAATCTTGGATTGCGTCGTTCCGGTTCATACAGCCCGAATGCCATCGGGAACTCACCATCCTCATAAAAGGTATACAAGTCCATATCGTCATAAACTCTGTCGTATACGTCACCGTACTGCAGAAAGTTTTCAATTCCTTTTAACCCTTCCGGACTGATATAATGTTCCACTCTACAGGCATCTTCCTGCGCCCTCTGCTGATCCATTCCACTTACCATCTGGAAGAACTGTGTCAGTTTCTCATGGCGTGCAAGGCACTCCATACCTTCCAGTTTTCCCTTATCGCTCAGTTCCAGATGTCCGTTTTCCGGCTCACACAAAAATCCTTTTTTCACCAGACTCCGCACCAGGCCTGCCGCTTCATATCCGGTTATATTCACTTCTCTGGCATACTCTTTCGATGTGATCTGTCTGCCTTGCCTCCACATCCGGTAGACATATTCCAGAAGATCTTCTTCCAGTTCGCCTCTGGCTTTTGTCACATCAATATTTCTGTTTTCAATCTTTCTTCCCATGTTACCTTTCCTACCTGTCTTTTTTAATATCTATCCGCTACACGATATCCGGTATTTTCTGCAAAAGACTTCCATCCAGTAAGCATATCGTTTTTTTCTTGGAGCCTTTCTTTTTCTCTGCGACAAACCCCATATTACAGGTGAAATGTATTTCACCCAACCACTGCTGTTCGTACTCTATGTGAAATGCTGTGGCAGGAATTTTAATACTGTGATCATTTACTTCTTCCTTCTTCCAGATTCCATGCATGTTCTGATACCAGATTGTTCTGTCATCCTCGTTCTCTGGATGCTCTGTTAGTTCCAGCCATATCTCCCAAGGCTCTATGTGCAGCCAGCCATCCCGTTCAAACCGCATATCTTCGATAGCTGCTTTTCTCTCTTTTCCAATCTCTGTGGTGTAAAAGGAATACCACATCTGATACTTTCCCGGTTTCAACTTCTTCCAAAGCGTGTGGCAGTCTACACTTTTCGGAATGGAACTTCTTCCACCTTCATTGATAAATTTCCATAAATTGTCAATTTTGTCTGGATCGGATACTTCACACGCCATGAGTCTGCCGTCCCTGTCTGCTGTCTTTTCATCGACTCCGCTCATTTGCAAGAACTGATTCCAGCCTTCGGCTGCCCGTTGCAGTTGTCTCGCATACTCCGTTCCGCTTTCTGTCAGTGCCGGAATCTTCGCATCACTGTCCGTTTCCAGAAATCCTTCCTCTTGTAATTTCTTAATGTTCGTTTTCCAATGATACTCGGTCAGGTCATAGTCTAATACGATGATTCTTTTGATCTGCTTATCATCCTCCTGCCTTTTCCTCATCTGAAAAATCGTCCGCAGAATATCTTTTTGCAGGTATTCTTTTGCCACTTTCTTTGTTTCCATTGCTTTTTCCTCTGTTTCTCGTTTTCCGATTACGTTTTGGTTAGTTGCTTCAAACCATGTAATTTTAATTATATTGTCCTTTTTTCAGGTTTGTCAATGCATTTTCCCCTACAACATTATAATTCCATATAAAAATATCCAAAAACATGTTTTTGGATATTTTTTCGACATACTTTTGGATATTTTCATAGTTAATTTCCTGTTTCCTTTAATTTTGACTCATCTGTAGTTTGTGTGTCAATGCAGACTGCATGGATGGCAAGCCGCTTGCTGTATCCGTTCCCTGTACAGGTAGAAAGTGTCAGTATCTTGTTACTGGTCTGCGGCTTTACTCCTGTATCAACATCGGAATCTTTTATCATCTGGTCGATAAATTTCTGATACTCTTCGCCCGGCTGGTATCCTACTTTGTATACATCACCGCCATTGACTGCATCCTCATAAGAGAAGATTCGATAACGGTAGGCGGTTGTCTCAGAATATACAGTGAAGTATTGATTCTCTTTCCAGAAACCGTCATCCTTATATTTTTTCAGGCTCCCGAACATGCTTCCGTCATTCATATTGTGACCGTAAATAATGTTGTAATAATCCGAAAAATCAGATTTGTTAAGACCTTCCAAAAAGATACACCCCGCGATGTGGCTGTTGCCATGCAGGTCGGTTCTCAGATATTTCTGATTGTCACCTGAATACAGAATCGGATAATTGATGCCAAGTTCGTCCTGATTATCAAACCGTATCCACCCGATGGCATCTGGATTCTCGGCTTTCAGCTTGTCAAATTCTACTTTTACATCTGTAGCCCACCAGTCTTTTTTCTTCTGTTTTCCATCATTTGGTTCGGACTCATCATTTACATACTCTTCGGCAAGTTTGTCATAATCTCTGGCAGATTTCCATCGGTCGATGTATGGGGGCAGGATATGCACAAGTGCTACCCCGATTAAAACCACTGCCAGAATGATCCATATCAGCCATCGGTATGAGCTTTTTTTCTTCATGTTGTCTCTCCCATTTTTCCTGTTAGTTCTCTCGAACCACTATCGTCATTATGGAATGTGTGGTCAGAATTGTCAATCTTTTTCTTCTGGCGTACTGTCTGTTGCCTGTCCGTCTGCCCCTATCTGTCTATCTGCTCCTGTTTCTCCATCTGCTTCTGCCTGTCCGTCTACGAGGTCGTAGCTCATATCGAGTAAATCCAGAACTTTTGAATCGCTGACAGAACCGTCCAGCGGAACTGCCAGCCAGTGCTTCTTGTCCATGTACTTTGCCGGAGCAAGGTGATACATTTCGATGTAGTTGCCTATCATGTCCGGCTCTGCCTGAACCTCCATGAAAGTTGTTCTTTCGGCTGGTTGGTAAAAGATGGCATAAGGTGCGGCGGTTCTTGGGTTTTTGAAGATGGTGACGAGGTATCCGGATTTGTTGATGGTGTCTGGATGGGTGGGGTATTGCTTTTGGATGTATGTGAATATTTCTTGTTGGTTCATGTGGGATCCCTTCTTTTTCTCATAATGAATGGATGACCTCTGCCATCCATTATCATTTATTATAACTTTTCTGATTCGCTTATTACAATAGCTTTTTAACAAGTCTCTGTTTTTGAAACAAAAGAAAGCTACCAGTTTTTTTCCTCTGATAGCTTTCCATTCATTCTTATTCTGTTGGAAACATCGCTGTTTCCAGCTTACTCATCTCTGTATCCGAAAGACCATACTTTCCTGAATTATCTTTTTCCACTGATACTTTTACAGTAACAGTTTTTCCATAACTGTTCTTTTCAAGACTCTTCTGGACACTTTCTGTTAATACAGCTGCAAAGACTTCCGGATCATTTCCATCCAATCCCTGCTTTATTTTTTCATTGCTTACCTCTGTAGAGCTTTGTTGCAATGTCTGAAATACATTGGATGGTTCAACTTGTACACTTACTGTATAGACTCCATCCTCTTCTTTCACATCCTGTACTTTGTATTTTGCCAGTTTCTTTACTTCTGCCAGTTTTTCTGCATAATCAGCAATTCCTTTATCCGTAATGTTATCGGAATCATCAAATTGCTGTTGGATACTCTCATTAAAATCCTCTTCGATTTCTTTCTTGGCATCTTTTTCCGAGATTTCTAACAGATTCGCATAGTCCTTATATTCTCCATGATAGTATGCATCAAGAGAACTTTGGACGTAGGATTTGGCATCAAAGTCTGGTTGTCTGGAGCAAGCTGATAACAATATACATACTATAATTCCTATACTTATGCACAAAACACAATTCTTCTTTTGCATATTCTCTCCTTCACGCTTTATTTATCTTCAATTTTTATCGAAAATAACATTTTTAAATACTGTTCTATTGACTCCTTTTGAACTTTTCTTTCAATATTATATGGAATGCACATAAAAAACTCCACATAACCATTATCAATAAAACTCAGCAATACTTCTCCATTTTCTGTTAAAAAATGTACATATTTTTTATTACATTTACTTTCAAATTTAATATTCGACATTTGCTTGTATATTTTTTTGTAATGATTTTTTATGCTTACTTCATCTGTACAATCAGTTCCATCACCTATCAAAAAAGAAATATACAACTTATCATAATCTTCATTTCTATATGTCATATAAGAATCTGTATGACCATCACCAATATTTTTATAATGCTCATTTGGAATCGAATAACTAATTATTTTCCCCTCTAATGTTTCAAATCTTTCTGTTTCATCAATTCTAATTTCACATGGTTCAAACATTTTTTTTATAAACAAGCCCAATTCATAATCCGACATTTCTATAAAATTAATATAATCTTTTTCTTCCGTTTTTCGCGAATATCCCCCTCTATTATTCCGTTCCCATCTTCTAATTTCTAATTCATCTCCATTTTGTTTCAAATCAATTCTTTGATAATTCTTGGAAAATGTTGGAAAACTTTTATATTTTGTTTGTTTCCAAAAATTGTTTAATTGAGATTCGTCTACTTTTGGGGAACTTTCTGCAATTTTTATTCCTTTTCTAATTGCACAGCCTATCTTATCTATTGTTTCTTCAGCCATAATTTCAATTGTAGGTTCGATAGAAATATAACATCCCATAAACCTTTCAATGGCATTAGGCACAATTAAGAAACCATATTTTTGATTATAATATACAGAAATCATATCCGTTTTCTCCTCTCTATTACTTAAGGGGAATAAAATATTCCCCTTAAGCTATTTACTTTGCTATTATTTTCCTACTGTAATAATGAGTTTAACACCTTTATCAATACCATGTTTTGTAGCATTATTAACTGCATTTATCTGAGCTTCGCTTAATGTTACATTTGGAACAACTACTTGTAATTGTCTACCCACTATTTCTTCCGCATTAACAAATTTACCATTAAATGTTTCTCCTATAAATCCTGAAACTTTATTAATGTCCTTGACAATTACCTTTTCCAATTTATTACCATTTTGATAAGTCTTTGCACCTAAGTCTCGGCTTTTAACACTAGTCACAACACCATTTTCTACTTTATCTATGGTCGGGAAATTGTGTCCCAAGTTATTTCCCATAGCTTTGTCAATAATATCTCCTCGCTCTAATGGTGGTTTTTCCCAAGTGCCTTCTGGCAATTTTGTTTCGGTTACTTCTGCAACTAATTTTTTAAACGATTTATCAATCCCATCATTATGGGTACTTCCTGCACTCCTTACTACATTCAAAAGTTTCCCAGCCCCATAACTAAGGCCACCCATAACGCCACCTGTCACTGCTCCTGCAATACCACCGACTAACGTATCTTTTGCTACTTGTTTCAGACTATTTCCAGACAAACCTGAATTCACTGCACTATATGAAGCTCCACCAATAGCTCCAATAACTGCTCCTGAAACCATCGCCGTTCCTAAGCCACCCATTGCTGGCAATGCTGCCAGAACTGCTCCTGCAGCCAAACCGCCTGTTGCAGCAACTACAAGACCAGAAACTGTAACCGCAGTTATACCAATGGCTACTTTTTTCACCGCATTCCAGTCTACTTTTCCAAGCTTATCTGTAATACGATTTGTTGTCGTACACATATGTCGTACCACTTCTGAGCGGATTTCTGCCGTTCTTTCTGAAACATAGGATTTGAAAGATGTATAAGTTTTTCCAATTTTCTGTACCCCATTGCTTACAGAACGAATAAACTGACTTCCTCTGGATGTGATCTTTTGATATGTACTGCTACTGGTTACACGATTTTTCACAGATTGATATGTCTGTTTTGCATGTTTAGCTGCATTTTTGGCAGTTTTTGCTACCCCCTTCACTGTGTTAACAATAGTTTTTGCTGCTTTCTTAGCTGTATTTACTACTGTTTTGACTACCTTTTTCGCAGTATTAACGATTTTCTTGCCGACACTCTTGACTGCTTTCGCTGCTTTTTTAGCTGTACTCTTAATCCTGCTCCATAATGAATGTCCTGTTGGATCACTGTAATTCAACGGATTATTGGTCGTATAGTCATAGCGAT
>OMBK01000384.1_pt1 | contig 24981 bp, 19 predicted proteins | sample 1644881 | NCBI WGS metagenome assembly OMBK01 (sample SAMEA103958132, study PRJEB25191) | human gut metagenome | biome: human-associated habitat [ENVO:00009003]; feature: intestine environment [ENVO:2100002]; material: feces | place: Germany | collected 2013/2015
TCTGATAGAACGCGCCGTCCGTCCAGCGATACAGGCCAATGTAGCCGTCGTCGCGGCTCGTGGCCTCCAGCCCTTCGGTTGCATTCAGAATGCCGTTCCGAACGAACAGCTGCTGATAGAGCGTGCCGTTCTTGTTTGCATTCACGACGCCGTAGGCGATGGACGCGCCGTCCTTTTCGGACACATAGCTGCCGCCGCCGGACAGGAAGCCGACCTCCTGATAGAGCGTGCGGTCAATGGTCGTCAGCAGATACGTTGCGATGACGCCGCGCTCGCCGTTCGAGCCGCCGTAGACATGCTGCCAGACGTTATAGTTACGCGGCGCGAGGTAAACATCACTCGGCTCCCAGATGTAGTAGGTGGCTCCGGCCACCGGGGTGAAGTCCATGGCGTTCTGCCCGGCGGCAAAGCTCTGGACACTGTCTGCGCCACAGGCTTCGGCAGAGAATGCGCCGCCATAGAGATGCCCGGTGAGTACCTGCGCCGTGAGATCAAAATGCTCCTTCACGGCGTGGGTGTCGGTCTGAACGACGGTGCCGTTCTGCACATGCGCGACCTTGAAATCACGCCCATAGGCGAACCAGAGGTCCTGGTTGGAGCTCACGGCCGTCAGCGTGACGGTGGCGCTGTCGCCTTCGGTCAGGCTGCCGTCATTCAGAATATAACTGCCGTAGTAGGTGTAGCCGTCGAAGATCTTGTGGTCCACGGTATAGGGAGTGTTATAGCGCAGACCGGTCGAACCGTTCACGCTGTGGTATTCCGCAGGCTGGACCTGATGGGCGAGGGCGGGGGACTCGACCACGGTGCCCTGCGCGTTGACAGGCAGGCCCTTATCGTTTACCTGATACCAGTGAACGAGCAGCTTGCCGCCGCCCACGGTGACCTCGGGCTTCGGGAATTCGGCTTCGGCATTGCGGCCGAGGTAGTCGATGTAGGAGAAGGCGGCCTGCTCATTCGTGAGAAGCGTTTCACCAGTGGACGGGTTATAACCGGACTTGATGGTGACCCGGTACTTCATGACGGGCTTATCCTGCTCGCTGACGTTGCCGACCGTCCAGTGAATGGCGCGGGCCGCGGAGTCATAGGAGGCCGTGCCCTGACTGATGTAGACGTCGGCGTTGCCTGCAGCATAGACGGCCATATCGGTCGTGATGATGGGCGCGGCGTCCTTGAAGACAAGCTGAACTTTGTCACCCATCGTGTCGGCGACGGAGCCGGCACGGGCCGCAATGGAAATGCTGCCCGCAATTGAGGTGAAGGCGTCCTTCAGTGCGGTCTCAATGTTCGTCGAGGAGGAGATAGCGAAGAAACCCTTCGTTGGATTCGTGGCACAGGCTTTCAGAACGCGTTCGCCGTCGGTGCCTGCCTGGAAGGCGACGGTGTAAACGGTAGTGCCCTCTGCTGTGGCCTGCTGGGCCTCCCAAATCGTGGGGAGTCCATGATTCGAAATCTGCATGGTTACTCGAGCGGCAACTTTGGTAGAGAAAGTAAAGTCCTTTGCGGGTAGACCATTTCCAGAGACTGTGCCAGTGGAGAGCTCCTGCCCGTTACTGTAATTCTCGTTGATCACATACGGCCAATCCTGTTGACCAATACCAAGGAAATGACTGCACTTTACACTGCCACTGGTACTTCCGTGGTTTAGTGCAGTGTTGATCGTACTGGAGACGCTATAACTATTTGTAGTAGACGTTCCGTCACCAACTGTTTGCGTATAATCACAGGAAACAATTTCGGGCGTTCCGGCTTTGTAATTTACGGATACGCTAAGATCAGGAGTCTTATGACTGCTGCTAAATTCACCGCAGTTTGATTTTACATCAATATTAAATCCGTCAAAGCTGATGTCGGCCGCAACCTGCGAAACACGGTAAGCCATGGTCGGTTCCCCATCACTCAGCAGCACGATGTTCTTATTCTGCCCGGTGGATTCCGCTGAGTTCAGCAGGGTACGGGCTGTATGAAGGCCAAGCTGCGTAAAGGTGCCGCCGTCGTCATTATTTTGCGTGATGGCATTGATCTGCTGCTTCAGCGCAGCCCTGTTCGCGTAGGCATAAAAGCCTGTGTGCGTCTCCTTGAGATTGTAGACGACCAGCGCGATGCGCGTGGTGCTGTCCTCAGTCAGCAGCGTGTCTACAAAGGCGTTTGCAGCGGCTTTTGTCTTTGCCATGCGGCTGTTGTCGTACATGCTGTTCGAATTATCGATGACCAGCACGACATCGGAGGTCGTCTTATAATTTTTGCCCTGAATACCGAGTGTGACCTCCCATGTGTTTTCCTTTCCCTCGACAGCGGCAGCGCTTTTGCTGAGCTGGATCGCGCCCTCTTCGGGCCAGACGGGCTGCTCACTGTTGTCTGCGAAGACGGCTTCGCCGAGCAGGGCCAGCGTCAGGACGACGGTGAGCAGAGCAGCAAGCGTTCGTTTGATGCGTTTCATGGTGTTTCCTCCTCTAACGACTCTTCGGCAGGTGAGTGCCGCAAATTTTCTGCGTTCTGTAACGCAATGGGCGTTTTTCGTTTTTGAGAATAGCATATAACGAGATGAATGGTGCTGCAGTTTTGCGTTCAAAAAGAATCGGATAAAATGTTAAAGAATTTATCCGATGTAAATATCTATATCTGAAATAGAGGAAAAACGCGAATAACTTTTGACCATAGTTTACTACATATGAAAGCCTTTTGCAAGCCCTTTCTGGCAGAATTATGTGAAAAAATATCGCGTTCCATTTTAAACGATATTTCGATAGATATTGAGGTTTCGCCCCAGACTGTGCAGTTTCAGAACGAAATACGGCAGATAACAGCAGACTCTTTTTGATATCCTTCAAAACTCCGCATTCTTGACCAAAAGTGTTACAGACGCTAACATGCTTGTAACGTTTATTTGCGGAAGTATTTGTGCAATACTGCCAAAATTCTCGACAAAAATTTGGTCGGATTTGCCTCCGAAAAAGCCTTGCGGGAACTGGGAGCGTTGTGTATAATAGAGTTACAATTTCAGATTGATAGCTGTAACGAAGTGCTGCGCGCACGGGCTTCCGACTATCACTCAGGGATTCTTGAGTGGAGATGTTGAACGAATGGTTCTGCATCCCCATTTTTGTTTTATTCACGCCATGGAAATCACAAACAGGAGGTACACGAGCATGTATATTCTTGGAAACGGCAGACTGATCACCCGCAGTCAGGCCCTTCCGTATCTGGAAAACGGCGCCGTCTGCATTGACGGGACAAAGATCAAAGCGGTCGGCGAGACCGCTGCCCTCCGCGCCGGATATCCCGAGGCGGAGTTTCTTGATGCACGCGGCGGCGTCATCATGCCGGCGTTCATCAACGCCCACACGCATATTTATTCCGCACTGGCCCGCGGTCTTTCCATCAAGGGCAACAACCCCACGAATTTCTATGAGGTGCTCGACGGTACCTGGTGGGCTATTGACCGCAAGCTGACGCTCAAGGGCACAAAGGCCTCGGCTGACGCTCTGTACATCGACTGCATCAAGCAGGGCGTGACGACGATCTTCGATCACCACGCCTCCTACTGTGAGATCCCCGGCAGCCTGTTCCAGATCGCGGAGTCGGCAAAGCAGTTCGGCATCCGCTCCTGCCTGTGCTACGAGGTCTCCGACCGCGACGGCGAGGAGAAGTGCCTGCAGGCCATCAAGGAGAACGCCGACTGGATCACCTACTGCGAACAGCAGAAGGACCCGATGCTCGCCGCCATGTTCGGCGGCCACGCGCTGTTCACCATCTCCGACAAGACCTTCGACCGCATGGTCGAGGCCAACAATGGCCGTACCGGCTATCACATCCACGTCTCCGAGGGCATGAACGACGTCTATGACAGCCTGCAGAATTATGGCCGCCGCCCCGTGCAGCGCCTGCACGACCACGGCATCCTGGGCGACAAGACCATCCTCGGCCACTGCATCCATGTGAACCCGGCTGAGATCGAACTCATCCAGAACACCCACACCATGGTCGTCAACAACCCCGAATCCAATATGTCCAACGCCGTCGGCGTCTGCCCGGTGCTGCCGCTTTCCAAGGCAGGCATCCTGCTCGGCCTCGGCACCGACGCATGGACGAACGACATGATCGAATCGCTCAAGGCCGCGCTCTGCGTCCAGCGCCTGAACGCCTGCCTGCCGAACGTCGCATGGTGCGAAGTCACGGGCATGCTCTTTAAAAACAACGCGAAGATCGGCGCAAAGTATTTCCCGGACGAGCTGGGCGTGCTCAAGGCCGGTGCCGCCGCCGATATCATCGTCATGGATTACAAGCCGTACACCCCGTTCTCGGACGAGAATATTGACGGCCACATCCTCTTCGGCATGACCGGCAAGCTCTGCCGCACGACCATTGCCAACGGCAAGCTTCTCATGAAGGACCGCGAGCTCATCGGCATCGACGAGGAAGCCGAAAACGCGCATATCCTCGAAGCCGCCAAGAAACTCTGGGGCGCACTGAACCACAGAGAGTATTAAGCCACTTCTGCGTTTTGTAGGGGCCGATGCCCACATCGGCCCGCGCAGAATATACCTGTTTTTGCGGAAATCTACGGCGAATTCGCAGTTGCCCAACGGGCCGCTGTGGGCATCGGCCCCTACAGTGAAGAACAGGAGGGTTCCCAATGTACGAAACCACCCGTCAGAGAATCTGCAAGTGGCTCCTGCTTGCCGTGCTTGTGTTCTCCACGCTCGACGCCGCGCTGTTTGCCCTCTTCGATATCGGCATGGAGCGGCTCGGCCTGCGCTGTCTCAATTCGTTCTTTGAATTCTACCTGCCGGAGCTGTTTCCGGGGAAGCTGACCGTGTATATTGCCGCGTTTGCCGGGCTGGCCGCGCTGGTCGGCTGGGTCCTGCTGCTCTGCGGAAAACGTGCGGGAGTAACCGTAATCTTTGCCGTTTCAGTCCTTCCGTTTTTCAAAAGTATTCTGATCTTCCTGACCAGCATTCTGGCCCTGTTCAGCGCAGCGGATCTCGGCGCGCAGGCGCTGGCATTCGCAAAGGATTTCGTGACATTCGTCACAGCCGGGCTGCCCATCGTATTGATGCTGTTCTGGAAGGGCCGCGGCTATTAAAAATTAGGAGGTAATCACATGTCTGAAAAAATGTATCCGATCCCGTTCAAGTCTCTGATGAACTGGATCGTCACCGAATACGCCCGCGAGGGTGAGATCTTCGGCGTGCACACGCCGTATTATGCCACCGGCAAGACGCTCCCCATCTTCGGCGAGACGATCGAGACACCGTTCGGCCCGGCAGCAGGCCCCAACAGCCAGCTGGCACAGAACATCATCGCTGCGTATTTTGCCGGCGCCCGCTTCTTCGAGGTCAAGACGGTGCAGAAAATGGACGGCGAAGAGCTGGCCCGCTGCGTGCCGCGTCCGTGCATTCTGGCCGCTGACGAGGGCTACAACCAGGAATGGTCGACCGAGCTCGAAGTCCCGCAGGCGCAGAATGAGTATATCAAGGCCTGGTGCGCGCTCAAAGTCCTGTCCAAGGTCTACGGCCTCGGCTCCCCGGACGGCTTCGTGTTCAACATGTCTGTCGGCTATGATCTCGAGGGCATCAAGGGCGAGAAGGTCAACAGCTACATCGACAACATGATGGACGCGTCGAACACCGCGCAGTTCAAGGAATGCCTCGCCGTTCTGACCGAGCTGTTCCCGGAGGAAAAGGACTTCATCGCCGCCATCTCCCCGCGCGTCAGCCGCAGCGTCACGGTTTCCACGCTCCATGGCTGTCCTCCGCAGGAGATCGAGCGCATCGCGTCCTATCTCCTGACCGAAAAGGGCCTGCACACCTTCGTCAAGTGCAACCCGACCATCCTCGGCTACAAGACCGCCCGCACTATCCTCGACTCCATGGGCTATGACTACATCGTCTTCGACGAGCACCACTTCAACGAGGATCTGCAGTGGGCCGATGCCGTGCCGATGTTCGAGCGTCTACAGGCGCTGGCAGACTCCAAGGGCCTGGAATTCGGCCTCAAGCTCTCCAACACCTTCCCCGTCGACACCACCCGGAACGAGCTGCCCGGCACCGAAATGTACATGTCCGGCCGCAGCCTCTTCCCGCTGACCATTGAGATGTGCAGCCGCATCAGCCGTCAGTTTAACGGCAAAATGCGCATTTCCTTCGCGGGCGGCGCGGAATTCTTCAACTGCGACAAGCTGTTTGCCGCAGGCATCTGGCCCATCACCGTCGCGACCACCATCCTGAAGCCCGGCGGATACAACCGTCTGGCCCAGATGGTCGAAAAGACGGAAAAGCTGCCGTATCACGCGTTCAACGGCACGGATTCCGCCGCGATCAGCGATATGTCCGCCGCCAGCCACAGCGACTTCCATCACCTCAAGCCCATCAAGCCCCTGCCTGCCCGCAAGAGCGAGGACAAGGTGCCCCTCATCGACTGCTTCACCGCACCCTGCAAGGGCGGCTGCCCCATCCATCAGGACATTCCGGAGTACATGGAGCTTGTCCGCCGCGGACTGTACGGCCCGGCGCTGAAGCTGATCACGGAAAAGAACCCGCTGCCGTTCCTGACCGGCACGATCTGCGCGCACCGCTGCCAGAACAAGTGCTCGCGCAACTTCTATGACGAATCCGTCCACATCCGCGACACCAAGCTCGTCGCAGCGGAGCACGGCTACGGCGCGCTCATGGCCTCGCTGAAGCCGACCGCGAAGCTGCCCGGCAAGAAGGCCGCGATCATCGGCGGCGGCCCGACCGGCATTGCAGCTGCCTACTTCCTCGCCCGCGGCGGCGTGGAAACCACGATCTTCGAGCGCGAAGCGAAGCTCGGCGGCGTGCCGCGCTATGTCATTCCCGCGTTCCGCATCTCCGACGAAGCGCTCGACAAGGACGTTGCGCTCATGGAGCGCCTTGGCGTCGAAGTCAAGTGCGGCGCACCGGCTCCCAGTGTGGAAGCGCTCAAGAAGCTGGGCTACACCCACATCCTGATGGCCACCGGCGCATGGCAGGCGGGCGAACTCGGCATCCCCGGCAATGTCAAGGGCGTCATCGGCTGGATGAAGGAAATGAAGCAGCAGGTCAAGCCGTGCCTTGAGGGCCATGTGGTCGTCGTCGGCGCAGGCAACACCGCCATGGACGCAGCCCGCGTCGCCAAGCGCATGGGCGCGGCCTCCTCCACCATCGTTTACCGCCGCACGAAGAAGGAAATGCCCGCCGATGAGCATGAGCTGAAGCTTGCCATCGACGAGGGCGTGAAGCTGGTCGAGCTGGCGGCTCCCGTCGAGCAGAAGGACGGCAAGCTGGTCTGCAATCAGATGAAGCTCGGCGAGCCCGATGCATCCGGCCGCCGCAGCCCCGTCGCCACCGGCGAAACGTTTGAGATTCCGTGCGATCTTGTGATCTCCGCCATCGGCGAGAAGGTCGACGCGAAGCTCATGGCCGAAAACGGCATCGAAATGGGCCGCAAGGGCCCGGCCTTCAAGACCAACATCGAAAACGTCTGGTCGGCTGGCGATGCGCACAGAGGCCCGGCCACCGTCGTCGAGGGCATTGCGGACGCCGCCGCGTTTGCGGAGGCCGTCATCGGCAAGGCGCACACGTATGAAATTCCCGAGCAGGCTTATCCTGCCAAGGCTGATGCGATTGCCAAGAAGGGCATCCTGAAGATGGCCTCCTGCGCCTGCTGTGAGGGCGGACGCTGCCTCGACTGCAATACCGTCTGCGAAAACTGCGTCGATTCCTGCCCGAACCGCGCGAACGTCGTGGTCAAGCTGGCCGATGGCCGCCACGAGATCGTCCACGTCGACAAGATGTGCAACGAGTGCGGCAACTGCACGCAGTTCTGCCCGTATGCCTCTGAGCCGTGCCATGACAAGTTCACGCTCTTCCAGACCGAAAAGGACATGAACGAGAGCGAAAATAAGGGCGTCCTGTTCCTCGGCGGCGACAAGATCCGCGTCCGTCTGGAAAAAGACGAAGTCCTCGACCTGTCCCAGCCGAACGAGCTGCCGCAGGATATTGAGACTCTGATCCTTACCCTCCGCGGCAAGTACAGCTATCTCTACACCGAATAAGATAAGCCGCAGTGTGCCCTTCTCCGACCCGGAGAAGGGCACACTTGCGTTGGCGTGCAAAACTCCGTCTTGACAAGGTGCAAGATGCGATTTATAATCATCGATACGTATTGGATGATTTTTATTCAAAACGAAAACAGAACAGCACAGACAGCCAGACGCGAAGACGCAGCGCAGCCCGGATAAACCGGATTGTGCTGCATTTATTTTTTATCAGGAGTTATATGAGAATGAAGCAAATTGTGGTATACGTCCACGGAAAGGGCGGCTCGGCGGAGGAAGCGGAGCACTATAAGTTCCTGTTCCCGGACAGCGAGGTGATCGGCTTTGATTACCGTGCGCAGGCCCCGTGGGAGGCCAGGGAGGAATTTCCACAGTTTTTTGCTGCCCAGCGCGCACGCTGCGGGCGGCTCACGCTGATCGCGAACAGCATCGGCGCGTATTTTTCGCTGCTGTCGCTGGATGAAACGCTGGTCGACGCGGCGTATCTGATCTCCCCGGTCGTGGACATGGAAAAGCTGATTGGCAGGATGATGACGTGGGCGAACGTGACCGAGCGGGAGCTTGCGGAACGGCAGGAGATCCCCACGACGTTCGGAGAAACGCTCTCATGGCGGTATCTGTGCGATGTGCGTGAGCATCCGGTCACGTGGCGCGTCCCGACGCGCATTCTGTACGGGGAGCGGGACGAGCTGACCGACATGCGGACCATTACGGAGTTTGCGGAGAAGAGCGGCGCAGCCCTGACCGTTATGCCGGGCGGCGAGCACTGGTTCCACACGGATGAACAGCTGCGGTTTCTGGACCGGTGGATCTCGGCATGATGGAGACAGAACGCCTGCGCCTGCTGGATACGTTTACGGACGGGGAAGGGGAGCAGACCACCGTATACGGCAGCAGACGGGCGGAATGGCGTGCGCCATGCTGAAACCTGCGGCGTTCGGATTTTTGCGTGTTTTGCAGAAATTACCTTGATTTTCTGCTGTCTCCGTAGTATAGTATGTCAAAATACATGCTTTGTGTTCAGGAGGTCCGGCTATGGCACTCAAAGAGAATTACCGGGAATTGCTGATCGACGCGGTCGTCCGCGTTGCTGCGCGCGAGGGGCTTGACCGCACAACGACCAAGCTGATCGCGGCGGAGGTTCCGTGCAATGAGGTCTATATCTACCGGAATTTCGGCAGCAAGGACGCGCTGCTTCAGGCCGCGTTCAGCCGCACTGACCTGCGCTTCGTGCAGACGGTTCTGAAAAATCTGGACGTGATGGATGCGCCCGGCCAGCCGCTGGAGCAGCGTTGCCGCGCGCTGTGGGAGCCGGTGTGGCGCTTTTGCCTGGCCCAGCCGGACGACATTCGGTTCTATCTGCGCTATTATTATTCCGCGCAGTTCCTTGCCAGCGCCCACGAGCTGCACCACCGCAATTACCAGCAGCTTCAGGCCCGTCTCAGCCGCTACTTCATCTCCTCGCACGACAGCTGGCTGCTGATGGCGCATATATTTGAGACGATCCTCAGCTTTGTCTCGCACGTGCTCTGCGGCGATCTGCAGGATACGCCCGAACTGGACGAGCAGGTCTTCAGCCTCATCTTCCGCACGCTGCAGCCCTATATGCTGCCGTAAATATCCGCAAATCTCGAAAAAAACACTTGACTTTTCCGGAACTTCTGCTATAATAAACCTGCAATTTGAGTTGCGGGTGTAGCTCATCCGGTAGAGCGCCACCTTGCCAAGGTGGAGGTAGCGAGTTCGAGCCTCGTCACCCGCTCCAAACGCTGCGAACAGTTTCGTTCGCAGCGTTTTTTTCGTCTGTTCGGACGCGGACGATCTTCGCACAGGCCCGCCGCGCCGCGGCCCGTATGATCCTTTAGGCTGGCTTTAGGTGCGTCTGCTATGCTGGGGCCATAAAGGAGGCCATGTTCTGTGCTTGATTCGATCATTACCTCGGAAATAACGCCGGCGATCTTTCTGCTGTGCTCGGCGGCCTCCGTGCTGCCCGGCGTCGCCGCAGAGCTTCTGCAGCACGATCTTCTGCGCCCGCACGTCGGACAAAGAAGCGCTCTGACGCTTGCGGTTCACAGAGAGTGCCTGTATAATCAAAACAGAACATAAGAGGAGGCGGCGGTATGCGGCTTTTGCTTGCGGAGGACGAGGCAGATCTGGCCGAGGCGCTCGGCGTGTTTTTTGAAAAGAATCATTTTTCGTATCCACGAACCGGGATATCAACGATATGCTCGACCTCATCTGCGAAGGGCCGGACCCCGGCGCGCCTGCCGGGAAGCCGCAGTCCGGCCCGGACGCGGTGCGGTCCATGCAGCAGCCGCAGGAGCCGCCGAAGGGGCCGTTCAATCAGGAAACACCGTATTCCATGCGCTATTTCACCCTGACGCTTGACACGGACGGGCCGCTGGACCGCCTGTTTGACCGCTTCTACCGGCCGGACGCCTCCCGCACCGCTGCGACCGGCGGCTTCGGCATCGGCCTCTCCATCGCCAAGAGCATCGCAGAAGCCCACCACGGCACCATCCGCGCCAGCGTGCAGGAAAGCCGCATCACATTTGCCGCAGAGCTGAAATGAGTGCGGGAGCATGATAGATGATCTCGCTCAAAGCCGCCCCTTGCCGCACCGCGCGCGGTAAGGGGCGGTGGTGTAAAACAAGCACCCCGTATGTCTGACATACGGGGTGTTTTGCGGATTTACGGAAGTGTTCGGATGCAGTCCTTCAGGAGCTGCATAAATGCTTCGCGGTCGAGCTTCAGCAGCACGAGCGCGTTTTTCTGCTCGAATTTTTTGTCGCTCTGCAGATCGGTGACGGTCTTGCCGAGCGTAAGCTCGGCCTGCGTTTCCACGAAAACGCCCGCCATTTTTCCCTCGAACAGCTCCGGGTGTGCCAGATACAGGACAGGGCAGGAATCATGCTGCGCGACGCCCGTGAGCCCAACGGTCTGCACCGCGCTCCACGCGCAGGCAAACAGCTCGCGTACCAGGCTGCCGCAGCGATTGCCGTATCCGGCCATTTCGTCCCAGTCTGCGGGGCGAAGCTCGGCCTGCATCGTAACGTCAAGACCGCACATGACGAGCGGCACGCCGGATTTGAACACGATCTGCGCCGCGTCCGGGTCGTCGTAGATGTTGAACTCTGCCGCAGGCGTCACATTGCCGCCGACGGCTGCGCCGCCCATCAGGGCGATGGAGTGCAGCAGAGTTTTCAGTTCCGGGTATTTTGTAAGCGCGATGGCCACGTTTGTCAGCGGCCCGGTCGCGACCAGACGCAATTCGCCCGGCATCCGCTTCGCCGCTTCATAGAGTGCGTCCCACGCGGGCGTGGTTTCAGGCGCACAGTCCGGCAGGGGCAGCTCGACATCTCCGAGGCCGTTTTCGCCATGGAACTTGCCGGCCACGTGCGGTTCCCGCACAAGGGGGCGCTCCGCGCCGGGATAGACCGGATAATCGGCGTCCAGCAGATGCACGATGCGCCGTGTGTTCGGGAAGGTGTTGTAGAGGGGGCTGTTGCCCGCCACGGCGGACAGCGCGACGACCGAAAGCTCCGGCAGCGCGTGGGCCAGCATGATCGCAACGGAATCGTCCGTGCCGGTGTCGCAGTCGATCCAGACTGGAATCTGTTTGGTTGTCATGCCTCTGCCTCCCCGTAGAATTTGATGGCCTCGACCAGCAGATCGGCGAAGCGGTCCCGGTCAACGTCCATCAGCACGTCCGCATTCGGCGCGTGACCGGAGAAGCCGAGCAGATCGCCCACGGTCGTGCCGCGGCAGTATTCGCCCGCTGTTTCGATCTGGACATACATGGGCCGGATGGTGAAAATTTCGGGATGGATGAGCGCCATGACCGCGCACGGGTCGTGCATCGGCGCACCAGCGTAGCCAATGGAACGGTGGAACTTGTAGAAAAACTCCAGCCACTGCGCGACGATATCGCTGACCGGATTACCAAGTGCGCGCACGCGCTCAAAATCCTCCGGCATGATCAGCGCCTTTTCCGTCACGTCCAGACCGGCCATTGTGATGGGGACGCCGGATGTGAATACGATCCGTGCTGCTTCCGGGTCGACGAGAATGTTGAATTCCGCCGCAGGCGTCCAGTTGCCGGTGGCGATGCCGCCGCCCATCAGGGAAATGCGGGCGATTTTGCATTTCAGCTCCGGGTGCGCCAGCAGCAGCGCCGCAACGTTCGTCTGCGGGCCGGTCGCCACGATGGTGACAGGCTCCGGCGATTCGCGCAGCACCTTCGCCATCAGCTCCGGCGCGGAAAGCGCAGAGGCTTCAAACGCAGGCTCCGGCAGCGCCGGGCCGTCAAGGCCCGATTCGCCGTGGACAGACGGCGCGTTCATCACGTCGTTCAGAAGCGGATGCGGGCAGCCCTTCCCGACCGGCGCGTGCAGGCCGATGAGCGTGCAGACGCGCAGTGCGTTATAGGTCGTTTTTTCAATCGTCTGGTTGCCGCAGCAGGACGTTACGGCAAGGATCCCGAGTTCCCGGCTGGCCCGCGCCAGGACCCACGCAATGGCGTCGTCATGGCCGGGGTCGCCGTCGAGAATGACGGGGATCTTTTTGTGTTCGGACATAAAGCCCTCCTTATTTGAGCGCGGCAGCCGAGTGCAGCTTCTTCGCGCGGCTGCGCCGCACGAGGGAGAAGATCACAAGGCCGATGATGGTAACGGCGTAGGGGATGGGGGAGGCGAGGTTCGAGTCGAGGCCGACGGCGGAGAATTTGATGCCCAGCGCCTGCGCAAAGCCGAACACGAGCGAGGACAGCATACCGCCGAGGCATTCACCGCCGCCCATGGCCTGTGCAGCCAGCGCGATAAAGCCGCGTCCTGCGACCATGTCAAGGGACCATCCGGCCGCGTAGTACATCGACATGAACGCGCCGCCGAAGCCGCACATGAGGCCGGAGAAGCCGATGGCGATGTACTTGATCTTCAGCACGGAAACGCCGACGGAGCTGGCCGCGTTCGGGTTTTCGCCGACCGCGCGGATATTGAGACCGAGGCTCGTCTTATACAGCATCACGCTCGTGAGCGCGCAGCAGATGAACGCGATCCACGTCAGCAGGTTGTGTCCCGAAATGATGCTGCCCAGGAAGGGGATCTTGTCAATCAGCGGAATGTTGATGTTCGGGATCAGCAGATTTGAGGTGATCAAACCGGTGGAGGACGCCATGGATGTGCCCTCGGACAGGTTCGTGATGACCTTGCACAAAAACAGCGTGCCGCCGGAGCCCATCATGTTGACGGCGATGCCGACAAGCGTGATATCGGTCTTGAGCTGGAAGGCGAAGAAGCCCATCATCAGGCTCATGAGCACGCCGATGGCCAGCGCGGCAAGCAATCCCCAGACCCAGCTGTGCGCATAATAGGACACGAGCGAGCCGGTCAGCGCGGAGAACATCATCAGGCCCTCCAGACCGATGTTGCAGAAGCCCGCCTTTTCAACCACGATGGCCGCCAGCGTTGCGAACAGGATGGGCGCGGAAATACGGATGATGGAGAAGAAGAACTCCGGCGTCAACAGCATTTTCAGAAAATCAAGCACGCTCGGCACCTCCCTTCTGCGCTTCGAGCGCAGCCTTCGCGGCAAGCTCCTCCTGCGCCGTCTTGACGACCAGCTTCTGCCGGTATTTGGACAGGAACTGCTCGGCGGCGAAGAACAGGAAAATGACGCCCTGAATGATATCGATCAGCTGCGACGGTACGTTTGCATACGTCGCCATCAGCTCGCAGCCCTTTGTGAGATACGCCATGAAGAACGACGCGAACGGTACGAACCACGGATTGTTGCCCGCGAGGATCGCAATGGTGATGCCCGTCCAGCCGTAGCCGGGAAGCGAGCTCCACGAGAACGTCGGGTACCGGCCAAGCATCTCGATGCCGCCGCCGATACCGGCCAGGAAGCCACCCAGCACCTGCGACAGCACGATCACGGTCGCGACCTTCATGCCAGAATATTTGGCAAACGCCTGATTGATGCCGATCATGCGGATGGTGTAGCCCCAGCGGGTGTTGAACATGAAAAGGCCAATCAGCACGACGCAGGCGATCGCAATGACAAAGCCCCAGGAGAGCTTCGAGCCGTTGTCAATGAGCGGCGCGATCCTGGACGTCTCCAGAAATTCATACGACTGGATCTGGCCCTTGGTCTTGTCGGCAAGATACGTGTTCATCAGGTATTTGATGAGATACATGATGATGTAGTTGAGCATCAGCGAGCAGACCATTTCGCTCACATTCAGCTTGGTCTTTAAAAGCGCGGGCAGCAGCATGATCGCGGCAACAGCCAGACCGCCGGCCAGAACGCCCACGACCGGATGCAAAAACGCCGCCATCGGCACATAGACCGCGACCATGCCGGTCGTGAACGCGCCGAGCATGATGCCGCCCTCCGCGCCGAGGTTGAACTGGTTGGCGGAGAACATGACGCAGACGGAAAGGCCGGTGAAGATGATGGGGATCATCGAGGCCAGAATGTCGGTCAGGCGCTTGAAATCAAAGGTGGTGCCGCTGCGTCCCATGCGGAACAGCGGGCCGACGAGCAGCTGCTTTAATGCGTCGCCGGTGGCGGAAAGCTTCTCGGAGAAGCTGCTTCCGTCTGCCGACAGGAAGATCAGCAGCGTCGCCACAAGCAGCGCGATGAGAATGGCGAGCAGACCGCGGATCACGGAGAACAGGATCTGACGTTTCTTAGTCATGGCAAACCCTCCTGATTTCCTCTTCGCTCTGGGTCTTGAGCCCGAGCATATATTCGCCCATCACATCATCGGTGAGGGTGGAGGTGTCTTCAAAATACGCGGCAATTTTGCCGCCGTGCATGACGATCAGACTGTCGGACAGCTCCATGACCTCCGCCAGATCTGCCGAGATCAGCAGCACCGCAATGCCGGAGCGCGACAGCTCGACGAGCTTTTTGCGGATGAATTCCGTCGCGCCGACGTCAATGCCGCGCGTCGGCTGGTCGGCAAGAATGAGCACCGGATTGCCGGAGAACTCACGCGCCACGACGACCTTCTGAATGTTGCCGCCGGAGAGCATACCGACCTGCTGCTTGCGGGATTTGCACAAAACGGCGTAGTCCTCGATCAGCTTGTCCGCCTCGTCGTGAATGGCCTTCATGTTAAAGAGCGGGCCATGGTTCAGCCGCTTTTCCGCCGAACGGTCGGAAATGAGATTTTCCTCGATGGACGCGCTGCCCGCAATGCCATAGAGCATACGGTCCTCCGGGATGAGGGCGACGCCTTTGTCGCGCAGCTTCTGCTGCGAAAGGCCGAGAAGATTCTCCGACTGCATCGTCACCGTGCCCGCGTTCGGCGTCAGGAAGCCGAAGAGCATATCGACCAGCTCCTTCTGGCCGTTGCCCTCGACGCCCGCAATGCCGAGAATTTCACCCCGGCGCACGTCGAAGGAGATCCTGTCGAGCATCTTCTTGTGCCACTCGTTGACGTATTCGACGTCGCGCACGCGCAGCACAACATCCGTCGGCTGCGCCTTGTCCTTCTGCACATTCAGAATGACATCGCGGCCGACCATCAGACGCGAAATTTCCTCCTTCGTCACGTCGCACGTGTTGTAAACGCCCATCGAGCGCCCGCCGCGCATGATCGTCAGCCGGTCGGTGATCTCCATGATCTCGTTCAGCTTGTGCGAAATAAAGACGATGGTATAGCCCTGCTCCTTTAAATGCCGCAGCTCCTTGAACAGCTCGACCGTCTCCTGCGTGGTCAGAACGGCCGTCGGCTCGTCGAGGATCAGGATCTTTGCGCCGCGCACGAGCGCCTTGAGGATCTCGACTTTCTGCTTCATGCCGACCGGGATGTCCATGACCTTGGCCTCCGGCTCGACGTGCAGGTTGTATTTTTCCGCGTATTCCTTTGTGATGGCGACGGCCTTCGCGTGGTCGATGAACAGTCCCTTGCGCGGAGCCATGCCGAGCACCATGTTTTCCGCAACGGTCAGGCTCGGCACGAGCATGAAATGCTGGTGTACCATGCCGATCCCGTGGGAAATGGCAACGGTGGGGGACGAGAGCGTCAGCTTTTCGCCGTGCACCCAGATCTCGCCGCTCGTCGGCTGCTCCAGACCGAACAGCATCTTCATGAGCGTGGACTTGCCGGCGCCGTTTTCACCCATCAGCGCGTGGATCTCGCCCCTGCGGAGGTTAAAATCCACACCCTGATTGGCCGCGACGCCGTTGGGATACACCTTCGTGATCCCTTTCATCTGGACGACATATTCCTCGTCCAAACGGCCGGTTTTTTCGTCTGGCATACGATATGTTCCTCTCTTTCTTTAGAAAAAGTCGTGCGTATGAAAAAGCAATAAGTAATAGTGAATAAAGAACAAACATCCGTTTTTTCGTTATTCACTGTTACTTAAAGGGGAATCTGATTTTGCAGGGGCGGACGACTCTGCCGCCCGCTTTTATCGCAGAAGCATGTAAGGGGCGGGCAGAGTCGCCCGCCCCTACAAGGTTAAAAGAAAGCTTGATCGAAAATGAACTTACGGTCTGACAGAGTCGCGCAGAGCGGCGAGGTCGAAGTTGGCGTCGAACGCGGTGTCGACCTTGATGCTGCCGTCCATGATGCCCTTCTGAGCAGCCTCAACGGCGGCCTTGGTGTCGGCAGAGGCGTACTTGTCGTAGTTCTTGTCGGTCACGATGCCGACGCCGCCCTCTGCGAGGCCGAGCTGGACTTCGCTGCCCCAGTAAGTCTTACCGGCATCCCACTGGTCGAAGATCCAGACGATGGAGTTGCCGATGTTCTTCAGACCGGAGGTCAGCGTCAGCGCTGCCAGGTCGGAGGAGAAGGTCAGCTCCTGGTCGGAGTCGACGCCGATGAACCATGCCTTGCCGGTGTCCAGAGCAGCCTCAGCCGCGCCGTTGCCCGCGTTGCCGGCAACGCCCCAGATGATGTCGCACTTGTTGTCGTTGATCATGGAGTAGCCGAACTCCTTGGCGATTGCGGTATCGACATAGTCGTTGGTGTAGCGGGTGTCGACCTTGATGTCAGGGTTGACAGCCTGTGCGCCCTCAATGAAGCCGGTCAGGAAGTCGTTGATAACCGGGGAATCAACGCCGCCGACGAAGCCGATGACCGCGTCCTCGTTGATGTTGGCAACGCTGGTGTCCGTGGTCATGCAGGCGGCGAAGGTGCCGACCAGATAGCCCATGTCGTTCTGCTTGTAGGTGATGTTGACGACGTTGGAGTTGTTGCCGGCATAGGTGTTGTCGTCGAAGATCAGATAGAGCTGATCGGGATACTTGGTGGCGACTTCCTTCAGGTAGTCGGGCATCTGATAGGTGCCGCAGATGACGAGGTCATACTCGCCGGACTGGGAAACGTCGTACAGCGTGGACAGCCACTTCGGCTGGTCTTCGTCGGTGCCGCCGAGCTCGATGGTCTTGCAGGTGATGCGGCCTGCCTTGACCAGCTCGTCGATGCCGGCCTGTGCGGAGTCGAAGAAGGACTTGTCGCCCAGGTTGCCGTTGACGATGTAGACGACGTTCTTGACGTCAGAGGCTTCTGTGTTCTCCGTCTTGGAAGCGCAGGCCGCCAGACCGAGAACCATGATTGCTGCGAGCAGCAATGCGATGATCTTTTTCATGTTTGTTCCTCCATCATGTTCAATCTGTATGATTGCGGGGACAAAATCCCCATGATCATTGTACAGGATTGACAGAGCGGTGTCAAGCATTCCGCACGGGGAAAACAAAAAATATTTATCTGTCCTTAAATTTTTTTGGCACTCATGCCGCGGTCAGTCGTCGACCTTTTCCGAGTCGATGATGGGACCGTTTGCGTAGATGCGCAGTTTTTCCCGCGCGGTGCGGATGCGCTTGGAGAAGGCGAGGGTCACAATGAGATCGAACACGCCGTCTGCGATCAGCGAGATCCCGGCCAGCAGCATGATGGAGTCGAATTTGCCGAACAGCACCACGCAGCCCAGCGCGATCGTGACCGCGCCCAGCAGCGCCGGGACCCACCAGCCTGCAAGCCGCGCCCGCGCGCAGTCCACGCCGTCCTGCAGCGTCATCATGCCGTCAATGACGAGGAACACGCCGAACAGCACCGTCAGCAGGCCCTGAATGATCTCCGGCCGCAGCAGGCAGAACACGCCGCACACCAGCAGCACGATGCCCGACACCAGCGCATACGACCCGAACAGCCGCCCGGAGGCCAGATACGAAATGACCGCCGCAATGCCGGAGGCCAGCAGCAAAATGCCAGCCACGTAGCAGATCACGTCCGCCGACGCCTGCGGTGTCAGGATGAACAGAAGACCCAGCAAAATCGCCGAAAACGCGACGATCAGACTGCGCCACTTGAGCGCTTTGAAATACCCACGGATGGATTCCATAAAAAGAACTCCCTTTCCAATATAATATATAATGTATTATGCCGCGCTGCACAGAAAAAAACAACAGTTAAATCCGGCGATCTGCGCAACGCGTCCCCGCCTGTCAGCGCAGGCTGCGCACGTATTCGGACGGCGTCATACCCGTGACGGTGCGGAACTGACGGGAAAAGTGCTGCTGGCTGGAAAAGCCGAGCTTTTTTGCGATCTCGCCCATGGACAGCGCTCCGCCGCGCAGCAGGAGCTTGCTTTCCTCGATCCGGATCTTTGCGATATACGCCCCCGGCGAGATACCGAGCTGAGAGCGGAACAGGCGGTGCAGATATGTCGTGCTGATGTGCGCCTCGTCGGCAAGCGCCTGCAGGCTGAGCTTTTCCCCGGCCCGCGCGGAGATGAGCTGGACAAGGCGGTCGACGATGCGGCGCTCGGTGTGGCTGGTCGCGGGCAGGGGCTGCGCGGCGTCGGCGGACGGCTGCCGGTCCAGACCGCGCAGCAGATCGGCCAGCAGCAGCTTCAGAAGGCTCTCCACGCAGTCGTATGCGTAGCTCTCCGCGCCGTGCGCCTCCAGCATCTGCCGGACAAGCCCGATCTGCCGGGCCGTTAAGCTGAGCGCCCGCCCGGTCAGGCGTGAGCAGGGAAGCTCCGCCGCGCGGAACGAGACGGTCAGGAAGCTGACCGGCCGGTCGGCGTACTGCATATGCCAGACGTTCCGTCCGATGAGCATCAGCTGCTGCTGCCGCAGCAGCACATCCGCGCCTCCGGCCAGATTGTGCAGCTCACCCCGGTCGACATAGACCAGCTCAAACGCCTCGTGCTGTTCGCCGCGAAAATAAAAATCGCTGGCGCACTCCTGATAAAAAAATGTGTAAAGCCGCTCCAGCTTCAGTTCGCTTCCCGTGCCGGAGAATTCCTCCGCCGGGTGGCACGCGAGCAGCTGCACGAGTCCCGGCTGCCGCGCGCGGCAGTCGACCTCGCAGCCGCTGCCGAGCGCCGCGATGGAAAACCGCACGCCCGGCCGCAGCGCAAGCACCCGGTCGAGATAATAGACGCTCCGCGCGTCCTTCTCATAGATCACCAGCAGCGGCATACCCGAAACATAGTCCAGCACGACCGGCCCGTCCGCGCGCAGCTCCCTGACGTCCGCGCCGGGCCGGATCTGCCAGCGCTCGGCGCAGGGGGGCAGCAGCTCCGATTCTGCGGAAAGGATCTCGCCGAACGGCTGCACCTGTGCGGCGGAAAGATTTTTGATCTGCAAAACGACCGCCTCCTTTGTATCCTTTTTACCACAATTTCGCACCGCAGACAACTGTTTTTTCAAATTCTGCCTGAATTTTATCAGATCCTGCACAAATCTGAAAAACCTGTTGTCTTCCGCAGCGGGGGAGGATAAGATGGAGAAAAGACGAAAAAGGAGCAATGAGATGAGCGAAGCGCTGTTTGAAATTCTGCGCGGCTTCCGCCTGGACGCGGAGCCTGTCTCCTGCGAGCCGTATGGCTGCGGGCATATCAACGCGACGTATCTGGCCGTGACGGCCAGCGGCCGCCGCTATATTCTGCAAAAGATCAATCATCACACGTTCTGCGACGTGGCCGGTCTGATGGAGAACATCACGTCCGTCACGGAATTCCTGCGCACAAAAACAGACGACCCGCGCAGCGTCCTGACACTGGTCAAAACGGCGGACGGCGCAAGCTATCTGCACGCGCAGGAGGGCTATTGGCGCGTGTATGACTTTGTGGAGGACACGATCTGCCTCCAGCAGCCGGAAACGGACGAGGATTTTTACCAGAGTGCCGTCGGCTTCGGCACGTTCCAGCAGCTTCTGGCGGAATTCCCGGCAGAAAAGCTCCATGAGACGATCCCGAATTTCCACAACACCCCTGACCGCTACCGCGCGTTCCTTGAGACACTGGAGCGCGACCCCATGCGCCGGGCGGCGCAGGTTCAGCCCGAGATCGAATTTGCGCTTGCCCGGCAGTCTGAAATGGCGGCGCTGCAAACCGCGCTGAAGGCCGGCGAGCTGCCGCTGCGCGTCACGCACAACGACACGAAGCTCAATAACGTTCTGCTCGACGCAAAGACGCGCAAGGCCCTGTGCGTCATCGACCTCGATACGGTCATGCCCGGCTCCAGCCTCTATGACTTCGGCGACTCCATCCGCTTCGGCGCGGCGACCGCCGCGGAGGACGAGCGTGATCTGTCCAGAATGGAAATGAGCCTCGAGCGCTTCCGCGTCTTCACACGCGGCTATGTCCGCTCCTGCCCGGGCCTAACGCAGAAGGAGCTTGAGCTGCTTCCGCTTGGCGCGAAGACCATGACGATGGAATGCGGCGTCCGTTTCCTGACGGACTATCTCGACGGCGACCACTATTTTGCCGTCCACCGCGACGGCCAGAACCTCGACCGTGCCCGCACGCAGTTCAGGCTGGTCGCGGATATGGAGAAAAAATGGAACGAAATGCAGAAAATCGTTGCTGAAGAAGCAAATAAGGAGAGATAAATTATGCTGCACCTGAATATCATCAAAGTAAAGACCCCGGAAGAAATGGGCAAGGCCGCTGCCGACGAATTTGAAGCCGTCATCCATGCCAAGCCTGCCTGCGTCATCGGCCTTGCGACCGGCTCGACCCCGCTGCCGCTGTACCGCGAGCTGATCGCCCGCGAACAGGCCGGTCTGATCGATTTCAGCCGTGTGCGCTCGGCCAATCTGGACGAGTACAAGGGCCTTGCCCCCGACCATCCGCAGAGCTACCGCCGGTTCATGCAGGAAAATCTGTTTGACCATATCTCCATCAAGCCTGAGAACACCATCGTTCCAGACGGCCTTGCCGCTGATATCCCCGCCATGTGCGAGGCGTATGAGCGGAAGATCGAGGACTGGGGCGGCGTGGATATCCAGCTGCTCGGCATCGGCCACGACGGCCACATCGGCTTCAACGAGCCGTGCGACCATTTCCCCGTCATGACCCATGAGGTTCAGCTGACGGACATGACCCGCGAAGCGAACAAGCGCTTCTTCAACTCCGTCGACGAGGTCCCGACAGCCGCCATCACCATGGGCGTCGGCACAGTCATGGCCGCGAAGAAGATCGTCATGGTCATCACGGGCGCGGACAAGGCCGACATTCTCTATAAGGTCTTCTTCGGGCCGGTCACGCCGGAGGTTCCCGGCTCCATCCTGCAGTTCCATCCCGATGTGACGCTCATCTGCGACGAGGCAGCGGCAGCCAGAATGCCGCAGTAAGGACAGCTATGCAGTATTTAGGCATTGAATACCAGATCAGGAATCTGCCCGCGCTGGACCGCGCGTTTATTCCCTTCGGCGTCTGGGCCAGCGCATATGAAAAAGGCGCGGAGCGCCCGTTCAAAATCGCGGTCGAGCGTGAAAACGGTCTTATGACCGTATACGAGACGAAGCTGCGCGGCCCTGCATTCGCCGAGGCAAACTACCGTTATGCTGAGCGCTGCGTCAAGATGCTCCTGTGGAGTGTCGGCGGCTGGCGCGTGTACCTCTGCGGCGACGACGCGATTGCAAAGCGTATGCAGGACGAGTACCGCGCGGGCGGGAAGCGCGAGTTCGACGTCGGTTTCATGCAGGACGTGTACGAGCGCCCGTTTGAGATCGTCCTCGCGGACGAGGCGGGCTTTCCGCAGGCGCACGAGCAGACCAGAAAGGTCGGCGGCCATACGAACGGCTGCCGCATCGGCTTTGACGCGGGCGGCTCCGACCGCAAGGTCTCTGCGGTCATCGACGGCAAGACCGTTTATTCCGAGGAGGTCGTCTGGCACCCGAAGACGGAGCCGGACCCGCAGTATCATTTCGACGGCATCGTCGAGGCGTTCCGCACGGCCGCGTCCAAAATGCCGCGCGTGGACGGCATCGGCGTTTCCTCTGCCGGTGTGTTCATCGGCAACAGCCCGATGGTCTCCGCCCTGTTCCTGAAGGTCCCACGCGAAAAGCGCGAGCTTGTCAAGACGATCTATGACCGCGCGGCCAGAGAGATCGGCGATGTGCCGATCGTCGTGGCGAACGACGGCGACGTGACGGCGCTGGCCGGTGCCATGGGCTTGGAGTGCGGCTCCGTTATGGGCATGGCTATGGGTACGTCCGAGGCCGTCGGCTATGTCGACGCCGAGGGCAAGGTGCTCGGCTGGCTTAACGAGCTGGCCTTTGCGCCGGTCGACCTCTTTGAGGACGCCATGGCGGACGAGTGGTCCACGGACATCGGCGTCGGCTGCAAGTATTTCTCGCAGGACGCCGTCATCAAGCTCGCGCCGCGCGCCGGCATCGAGCTGGATCCCGCGCTCACGCCCGCTGAAAAGCTCAAGGTCGTGCAGAACCTCATGGAGAAGGGCGACAGCCGCGCCCGCCGGATCTTCGCCTCCATCGGCGCATATCTGGCCCATACGCTGAAGCTGTACTGCCGCTTCTACGACGTGCACCACATGATCGTGCTCGGCCGCGTCATGTCCGGCCTCGGCGGCAGCGTCATTCTCGAGACCTGCCTGTCCATCCTGAACGAGGAATATCCGGAGCTTGCGCAGAAGGTGCGCGTCATGCTGCCGGATGAGAAAACGCGCCGTGTCGGCCAGTCCGTGGCGGCCGCCAGTCTGCCGGAGCTGCGCAAAAACGCCTGAGCCCGGACGGAGGGAGAATATCATGCAGTTTCAGAATGCAATGATCTATACGGAGAAATTCCGCTTTGAGCACGGGGCCTTCGCCGTGGAAAACGGCCGCTTCGCGCGTGTGCTGGGCCAGCCGGGTCCGGACGCCGTCGATCTGCACGGCGCCTATGTCATCCCCGGCCTGCTCGATATCCACACGCACGGCAATTCCGGCGCGGATTACTCCGACGGCAATTGGGACGACTATGTCCGCATGGCGCGCTACAGTGCCAGGAACGGCATCACCTCCATTGCCCCCACGACGCTGACCCTGCCGTATGAGACGCTGGCTGCGGCCTTTGCCACGGCCTACCGCATGGCGGACGAGCGCCCCGCGGGCTGCGCCGTCGTGCGCGGCGCGCATATGGAGGGACCGTTCTTCAGCGAGAAGAAAAAGGGCGCGCAGAACGCCGCCTATCTCCGTGAGCCGGACTTTGAGGCGTTCAGCAAGCTCTTTGCCGCCGGCAACGGCATCGTCCGCATCGTGGACGTCGCACCGGAGCTGCCCGGTGCAGCGGAATTTGTGCGCAAGGCGAGCAAGCAGTGTACCGTCTCCATCGCGCACACGGACGCGTCCTATGACGATGCCGTCTGCGCTATTGAAGCAGGTGTCACGCACCTGACGCACCTGTATAACGCCATGCCCGGCATCACCCACCGCGCCCCCGGCCCCATTATTGCCGCGCTGGAAGACGGTGCCGATGTGGAGCTGATTACCGATAATGTTCACATTCACCCCGCCGTGGTGCGCTTTACCTTTAACACCTTCGGGGATGACCATGTGATCCTGATTGCGGACAGCATGATGGCCTGCGGGCTGCCGGACGGCGCTTATAGCCTGGGCGGCCAGGCCGTTACGGTGCGCGGCCCCCGCGCCACCCTGACCGAGCACCCCGATACCATCGCCGGCAGCGCTACCTGCCTGTATGACTGCATGCGCCGTGCTGTGTGCGAGATGGGCGTTCCGCTGGAAAGTGCGGTGCGCGCCGCGACCGAAAACCCGGCCCGGAGCATTGGCGTTGATGCTGATTATGGCTCTTTGGCCGCCGGGCGCTATGGCAACGTGGTTCTGGCCGATGATGACCTGGAGCTGGCTGCCGGCGAACTGGCAACCCAGAACACCCTTGACCTTCTTGATCTTCTCCACGTCGGCCTTGTTGTTGTCCTTGAGCGTCAGACGCAGACGCGTCATGCAGTTGGTGGCGACGGAAACATTCTCCGCACCGCCCACGAGCTCGAGGACATCGGTGGCAATCTGCTTGTTATCTACTGCCATGGGACCCCTCCCCATATCATCGTGTGCCTACTCGTTTGGGCGTAGGCACGCCTTTGGCTCGGCGACTATAACCCCTTACGGCCACCGAACCCTTGGATACGCTGTCGTAAACAATGTGTTTACTGAACGTTTACGGGCTTTAGTTTACACGGAACGTCTAATTTGTGGCAATTTTGCCGTCTGTAGTCCGGTGAACGGTAGGAAATCGGGGGTGAACGTACTTGAACGGTAAGGGATTGTCTATTTGACGCTCTGCTGCTAAATGCCTATTTACGTGGTCTTTTAATTTGGTAAACACCTCTATTCTTTGTTGACCCATCAACAAAAGCCCTGCTAAATGGTGATAAACGAATGTTTAGTAATTTGTTGAGTGTTCATTTTGACCGTTTACCGAGTTCATCTGCCTGTTCTGTAGCTCTGCATTAAACTAAACATGTTTAAGTTGTATTGCCGCTGATGTTTACCACTCGCGGCGCAGAGGAGGCAGCTCATGGAACTCAAATCGTGCACCTACGCAACCGTCACCACGCTGGGAGACTTTGGCCCCTGGATCAGCAAAGTCGTGCTCGACCTGCCGTGCACCGTTCGCGCCAACGATATCGATGCGCGCACCTTCCATATATAT
>OMBK01000396.1_pt1 | contig 24275 bp, 15 predicted proteins | sample 1644881 | NCBI WGS metagenome assembly OMBK01 (sample SAMEA103958132, study PRJEB25191) | human gut metagenome | biome: human-associated habitat [ENVO:00009003]; feature: intestine environment [ENVO:2100002]; material: feces | place: Germany | collected 2013/2015
CGTTCTTGCCAACGATCACGGTTTCGATCTGGTCTAAAATTTCCTTGATTTTTTCTTGCATCTGTGTTCCTCCTGTTTATTCCTCTGTGCCGTCCTCCGTGCCCGGATCGGGCTCCGGGCCGGGTTCGGGATTTGGATCCGGGTCCGGGTCTGGGCCGGGAGCGACTGGCTCCGGCATACCGCAGAAGCGGCAGAAGCCGTTTTCATAGCTGTGCGGATAGTTCTCGTATGTGCCCGGCTGCTCTGTTTTGTCGCCGCAGTACACGCAGCGCTTTACCTCAAGGCTGCACGTGCATTCGGCCAGGACGATCTCATAGCTGTGCGGGTACTCAAACGCGCCGGGCGCGTCGCGCTCAAACGTTTTGCCGCACAGGCTGCACCGGGTCGTCTCATGGCTGCACGTGCACAGGGCTTCAATCGCCTCCAGCGTTCCATTACAAAGCTCCGTGTGGGTATAGCCGCAGGTGCAGACCCAATCCCGCAGGCCGTCGTCCCATTCGTAGCGGTGCTCGCCGCGCGTGCCCTCGATCTCCGCGTGACAGATCTCGCATTCCTCCCAGTGCTCCTGTTCGTTGTGCTGGATCACGGGCGTATGGTTGAGCTTCTCAGACGGCTCGTGCTTTTCATAGCCGCAGTCCAGGCACCGGGAGAGCTCCTCGCCCGCCTGCTCACAGGTGGCGGTGTCCTCTATAAATTCAAAGCGATGACCTTCTTCGACCTCTTTTTTGCAGCGGGAGCAGATCTTGCGGTGCTGCTCGTCATTCTGCTCGATCTGCTCGATCTGCCAGTCGTGCGCCTCCGGCTCTGTGACAGACTTCTGGCACTTGAGGCAGAATTCGTAGCACATCATGCCGTCCTCTGTCTCGCGGTATTCCGTCTGCGGGTGCTCGCACGCGCGGAGCTTGCCGCAGCTGGCGCAGACGGTCTGCTCTGCGCCGTCCGCACCGGTGACGGTCTGCCACTTGTGCGAGACGTTCATCGAACCGTTGAGCATGGACACGCAGAACGCGTTTTCCTGATCGGCGCTGCTGACGTCGCGCTGATAGGCCAGTGTATAGCGCAGCACCAGCACGTCGCCGTCCTGCAATTCGTAATTGGAGAGGGTCGTGCCCGGATAATATGTACCGCCGCCGATCGTATACAGCCAGCCGGAGCCGTTTGTGAAGTCAAACTCTCCGACGGAGGTGTTATGACAGCCGTTCAGACTGATGCCCGCCAGATAGATGCTGCGCCAGAGCGCGGCATAGGCTGAGTTTTCGCCGAAGACGCCGTCAATGGCGGCAAGGACGGATTCACGATCCGAGCCGTAGCTGGACCAGCTGCCGCGCAGCGCATTGGAGCGGGCGGCCATATTGGTCCCGTCGCCAAGTCGGGCAATATAAAAGTTATCGTCGTAGCTGCCGGTAAAAGCGGTCTCGGAGCTTGGCCAGCCGAAGGTGTTTGCGGCTGTTCCAAACGGGTCGCCCGCATCATAGCCCCAGACGGCCTTTGCCACGCTGTAGGACGCGAATTCGCCGGAAAGCACCTCGTAGCTGAGCGGCGCAGTCACGCCGAGTCCCAGCACCGTCATGTCGATGTAGATCGTCGCGTGGCCAATGGGTTCGCCCTTGCGGGAGCGTTCGCCCAGAAGCGTCAGCGTGAGCACGTCCTTGTTGCCGTAGGTGTCCTCGCAGGTGATGACCAGCGTATGCTCGTTTTCGTCGCCCTCCGCCGGGTTCTCCGGCACAAGCGTATATTGCAGTCTGCCGCCCGACGAGCCGTAGCTGCGCTGCACCTCGCCGTCCAGCGTCACGACGACGTCCGAGGCAGTCATCTGCGCGATCAGAGTGCCGTCCTCCTTTTCGCTCCATGCGGTCACAGTCAGGGTGATGTTCGTTCCGTTCATGACCTTCTGGCCGTCGGTCAGATTCGTCTCGATCTTGACGGTCCCGTCGCCGCGCAGCTTATAGGGGACGTTGATTTTGAAGGTATACTGTTCTCCTGCCTCGGATTTTGCCGTTATGGTGAAGGTATTCTCGCCCTCGCTGCCGTCCGCGTTGACCAGAAGCTCGATCTGGCCGGATTCGGCGGAGCCGAGTGCCTTTGTCTTGCCGCTGCCGGACTGATAACAGGAAACGTCGCTGATCTCGACGCCGCTGGCCGCATCGCTGCCGGTCAGCGCCAGCGTATAGGCAAGAACGCCGTCCGTTACCTCGTCACTGTAGACCGTCTGTGCCGTTTTGTTCTGCCCGTTCGCACAGCGGATCGCGGTCTGTGTCCCGTTCAGCAGTGTATAGCGCAGTTCAAGGCTCACGTCGCCGGAATAGCGGAGGACATAGGTAAACGTCAGGTTTTTGAGACTTCCGTCGCTTTTCTGATAGCGGGCCTGCACGGTCAGGGTATATTTGATCGACGCGGCGCCGTCCGGGATGCGCAGGACGGTGCTGCCGTCCGGGACGGCAAGCGTCTGCGCCGTGCCGCCCTCTGCGGCAAGGCTGGCGGAGGTGATGGTCATCTGCGCCGCATCCCGGCCATCCGGCTGGAGCTGGTAGCTGAATTCGCCGAGCTTCAGCTCGGTGCGGCGGATCTCGGCGGAGGCACGGTCGCCGGGCTCGCAGACGATACTCTGCGCCTCGGTGCTGTTTTTCATCCAGACGAGGTTCAGGCGGAGGTCCTGCTCCTCCCGCCACTCCAGAAGGAAGGTGAACGTCAGCTGCCGGGTCCGGCCGCCGCTCGTTACCTCGGTAAGCATGGAAATGGTATAGGCGTTTTTCCCGTCCGCGCCGCTTTGCAGCGTGAGCGCGCCGCCATTTGCGTCCAGCACCCCGCTCTGTCCGTTTGCGGCGCTGTATGCAATGGAAAGGAGCTTTGCATCCTCGGCGCTCTGCCCGCCCAGACGGAAGCTGTAGCGCAGAAGATTTTCTTCCAGCTCGTCGTTTCTGACCGTGCACGCGGCCCGGCTTCCGGGCTGGCAGCGCAGGCTGGCCGTACCGCCGCCTGCAAGCGTCCATAGCAGCTGCGCTTCCAAATCAAGCTCGTCGGAATAGACCAGCACGAAGCAGAATTCCGTCTCCTGCTCCTGCCGTGCTCCGTCCTCCAGCACGTGCGTGCAGACTGCCTGCACGCGGAGCGTATAGTAGCTGTCCTCGCCCTGCGGGCCGACCTGCATGGCAATGCTGCCGCGTTCGTCCGCCGGTGCAAATGCGCCGTTGTTTTCCGAAATCTCTACGTTGGTAATTTGGGAATCGACCGCGTCGAGGCCGCGCAGCTCCAGCTCATAGCGCAGCTTTCCATCGGGCAGCTGCGCAGTGCGCACGTCCTGCCGCACGGTCGTATCCGACGGGCAGAGTGAGCGATAGCGCTCCCCGCCGTAGCGGTACCAGGTGAGTACGAGGCCAAGGTCGAGTGCGTCGGGCTGCGTCTCGTCTCCGGCGTCGTCCGGCTGGCCGTCGGTCCTCTCACCGGGCTGCTCGCCGGATTCCTGGCCGGGCTGCGGCTCCGGGTCGGATCGGGGCTGCTCAGGCAGCTGCTCGGGCACGTTCTCGCCGGTCTGCTCCTCCGGCGGCTGTTCAGGATTCTGCTCCTGCCCGGACTGGCTGCCGCCTGTTCCGGTTTCCTGCGTAAGCGGCGCGGCGGCAAGCGTGCCGCCGTCTCCGTCGCCAAAGCTCAGTCGGCGCACCGGCTGGATATTCTCCTTTCGGATCGGGTTTTCCGGCTCCTGCCGCTGCATCTGCAGCGCAGGGAGCACGACCGGCGCAAGCAGCGCCGCCGTCAGCACCACGCCGAGCAGAACACGGAACCAGCGTATCGTCCAAAGCTTTCTCATAGAGCCTCCCAGTGCAAAACAAAAACACCCGACCCGCAGACGGATCCGGTGTTCGCAGTTCCAACCGAAGACAGCAATTCTCCTGACTTGCGATCTGGGCGGCTTTCCGCCCGCGTGCTGCTCCTACCTTCTCACGGTTTCCCGCAATGGCTGCCTTTCGGCCCGGCGCTTTCGCGCTTCGGAGCGGCCCTCTCGCGCACAGTTCTTTCGAGTAGGTCCATTCCTTTTTCGCCGCCCCCTGCCGAACACCCCGGCAAGACGCAGCTACAAATCTTCGGTATGCTATTTTTTCGCCTTTATCATACAGCAGGCGCAGGAAAAAGTCTACTGTTTTTTGCGTGTCTTTTCGCGGGGAATGGGCGCTTGGGGCGCACAGAAAACCCGCCCCTGTCATGCGGCGCATGACAGGGGCGGGTTGGGGGTATCGCTTATGCCGCTTCCTTGGTCATGTTCATGAGCACCTTTGCTCCCATTGCGCGGGTCGCAGTGCCCTTCGGGTTGAAGGCTCCGTTGGAGCCTGCCAGATAACCGGCGGCGGTGCAGTAGGTGACGGATTCGAGCGCCCATTCGCCGATCGCGTCAACGTCGGTGTAGGTGAGCTTCTCGGTGATGCCATCGGCGGTCTTGCCGCCGATCTTGTCATAGCCGTAGAGGACCTTTGCCATTTCCTGACGGCTGATGGCCTTGGTGGGCTTATAGGTGCCGTCTTCATAGCCGTCGACGATCTTGTTCGCGCTTGCCCACAGAACGGCGTCCGCGTACCAGCTGCCGTCCGTGCAGTCGGTGAACTTCTCGCTGACCTTACCGGTCACCTCAGGAGAACCGGCCATGCGGTACAGGACCGTTACAAGCATACCGCGGGTCAGAGCGCCGTTCGGGCCAAAGGTCGTTTCGCTCAGGCCCTTCATGAAGTTCTTGTCTGTGACATAGTTGACAGCCTCAACCGCCCAGTTGCCGTCGAGCACGTCGGTGTACGGGGTGGCAATGACCGTGATGCGGCCCTGCGGAGCAGCATAGGTTGCGGGAACGATGCCGCCCAGGCTGTCCTTGATGTAGTTGATCAGGACCTGATTGTCCAGCATGACGGAATCCTGCAGCAGCTTGTTGTCCGCGAACATATTGATGCCGTCGCCGGAATCCTTGAGCATATAGTTGTGGGACGCGACCGTGTATGTAGCCTTCGGATCAATATCGACATACTTGCCGTTCTTCAGGACCTTGACGTTCTTGACGCGGTACGCGCCGTCGACGGAGACGAACATGGATTTGTCGTCGCCCTTTGCTGAGGACTTGACCGTGGTGTCGATGGTGTACTTCAGGCCGGAAACCTGCAGGAAGCCGCCCATTTCACCAACGGAGTTCTCCCCGTCGGAGTAGGTGGACATGGTGTTGCGGGCCGTCCATTCGAGCGCGTCGATGATTTCCTGACCGGTCGCCTCGACGACGCAGAGCGCGTTGCCGTACGGATGGACCTTGATGATCTGGCCGTAGGTGATATCGCCTGCGGGAATATCGGCACGGATACCGCCGCCGTTGACGAGGGCGATGTCAGCGCCGGAAACGGCGCGGTACGCGTCGGCGCAGAGGTCGCCGAGGTTGGTTTCGCGGTTGCGGACAGCGCGGGTGCCATCGGCGCGCTTCGTGGTCAGGTCGACGGAGGTTCTGGCGACAACGGTGTTGACAAGGGCTTCATTCTTTTCCTGAATGGACTTGACAAACGCGTCGGCCGTATCGTCCTTGGCGGCGTAGTCGGAGACAAGCTCCGTGGTGAACACGCCGTTGGAGATGGTCAGCTTGCCGATGTTGACGAGCTTCGTGCCCGTGGAGGACAGGGGGATCTCCTTGCCGTCCTTGTTCTTGACCAGCTCCATGGCAATGGTGGAATGGGAGTGGCCGTCGAGCACGGCGTCGATGCCGGTGGTGTTGGCGATCAGGTCGGTCGAGCGCCACGGCTCGGAGGATTCGTCAACGCCCAGATGTGCAAGGGCGACAACGTAGGTCGCGCCGTCCTTCTTGGCAGCGTCAACGGTTTCCTGCACCTTGTTATAAAGGTCAGCGCCCTTGTTGCCCTCGGCGAAGGAATAAACGAAATTGCCGTTGGCGTCCTGGAAGTAGGTCGGGGTGGACTTGGTGAAGGATTCGGGCGTATCGATGCCGACGAACGCGACCTTGATATCGCCGTAGGTCTTGATCTCATACGCCTTGTAGCCGGTCAGACCCTTGCCGTCCTTGCCTGTGTAGGTCAGGTTGCAGCACAGGTACTGATACTTGGCCTTGTCAATCAGCTTCTGAAGCTGCGGCAGGGTGTAGTCAAATTCGTGGTTGCCGAAGGAAGCAAAATCATAGCCGACTTCATTCATAATATCGACCAGATATTCACCCTTGGACAGCGTGCCGATGACGTCGCCCTGCACGGAGTCGCCGCAATCAACGAGCGCAACGTAGTTATACGCGGCCTGCATCTCCTTTTTGTAAGCAGCCAGACCGGCATAGCCGATGTTGTCGTCAACGGCGCAGTGCACGTCGTTGGTGTACAGAATCACAATGTCGTTGGATTTCTCGTCTGCTGCGAACGCTGTGGTCATAAGGCCCAGCATCAGGCATGCCGCCAGCAGAAGTGCAATCAGTTTCTTCATAGTATCCTCCCTTTACATCTTATCTGTCCTTGGACAGATGGTATGTTTATATTATACTACAAAGAACCGTCGTCAGCTATTCACAAATGTTTGAAATCCGATGTCCGTTTTTCGTCATAATGCACAAATTGTGTAGAACATTAGTGTATGAAACCAGGTAAAGCCGTCAGTGCGTTACGGCGTCGGCTGTTCCTCGGCGAACGGTTCCCCTTTCAGAACGACCCCGCGCAGGAAGCGGAACGTCTCCTTCTCGCCGCGTTCGGCGAGCATCGTGAGCAGAAAGCGCAGTCGCTTCATGGTCTGCGGGTGCACGAGCCGCGATTCGTTTGCCCGGTCCAGATACTGCAGCGGGGATGCGTCGGTATAGGCCGCGCCCTGATATGTCTTGCAGGCCGCAATGCGGTCAGCGACCATTTCGCACAGGTATCTGACCGGCATATCGACCGGCTCATACGTTCTCGTTTTGGGGCTCAGATCCGTCCAGTATTCAAAATGGTGACGGTTGCGGCCCTTGTGGTGCATCCAGGCAAGAGAATAGCCGTTCGCCTCACGCTCGGCGGTGTTCGGGCTGCGGTCGCCCTGATAGTACCGGACGCCCGCCAAAAACTCGGTTGGCGAATATTTGGACAGGTCATGCGTCAGTCCCTGCCAGATCAGGCCCATGCGGAAGCAGCCGCGCATGACCAGGTGCCGGTGATGTGTGATCGTTTTCAGATGTCCCCAGAATTTATTCATTGCGCAGCCCTCCCGTTTTTCTCATTACATTATACGATAAATCCGTTCCGGCTGCAACGCAGAAAAATTTTAAAAGCCTATTGACAAGCTAGGGAATGTGTGGTAGGATACAGCCATCCGATAGATGTTACCAATATACTATTTTAGTTCCATTTGAGTGAGGGCACAGATATGATCCTGCATCTGCTTCCGTGCGCCGTGTTCCGATGTCGGATGTGACAAAGGAACCGGATCGACGCTTTCATTTTATAAAATATAAAGGAGATTTTGAATATGTCCAACATTTATACTTCCGCTGACCAGCTGATCGGCAAGACTCCCCTGCTGGAGCTGACGCACATCGAAAAAGAGCTGAACCTCAAGGCCAGAATCCTGGCCAAACTTGAATACTTCAACCCCGCCGGTTCCGTCAAGGACCGCATTGCGAAGAAAATGATCGACGACGCGGAGGCTGCGGGTCAGCTGAAGCCCGGCTCTGTCATCATCGAGCCGACCTCCGGCAATACCGGCATCGGCCTCGCCTCCGTCGCGGCAGCCAGAGGCTACCGGATCATCATCGTCATGCCTGAGACGATGTCCGTTGAGCGCCGTCAGCTTATGAAAGCCTACGGCGCGGAGCTTGTGCTGACGGAGGGCGCCAAGGGCATGAAGGGCGCCATTGCCAAGGCACAGGAGCTGGCCGCCCAGACGCTGGAGGGTTGCTGGGAATTGCAGACCGAGCAGTTCACCGACGGCTCCGCCGTGCTGTTCAACTGGGACGGCGGCGCGTGGCAGTTTATCGACGCCAGCCTGACCGTCACCAAGACCTTTCACGCGGAGCAGTACGGCGGCGTATTCTCCCACGACGGCGGCACCTACTACTTCGTGCAGGACGACGTGCTGTGCCGCGCCGACGTGGCCAGCGGCCAGACGGAGCGGGTGCCGCTGAGCAGTGAGCTGCGCTTTATGGACGTGGCGGGGATCTTCCCGGATTCCGAGACGCTGTTCCTCCACTGCCTGCTGTCCCCCTACAGCACCGAGAGCGGCACCGTCATTCTGGACACGGCCACCGGGGAATACGCCATGCTGCAAAAGGAGTGGTACGCCCCCTACTACGGCCAGTCCGGCCCGGAATTTTTACGGTTCAACAATCAGGACATGGGGTACGACGTGCTGTATCCCGCCGGTGACCAGTACTATCAGGCGGACGCGGCGCTGCTGCACGCCTCGGAGGCTGATCTGTTCCCGCTGTCCGGCTCCCCCTATCTGCTGGGCGCGGCGGATGATGCCACCCTGTACCGGCTGGAAAGCGGCATCTCCGCCTGCCTGCTGAGCAGCGATCAGCTGGGCGGCACCTTCCGGGGTGCGGTGTGGCTGCCGGAGGAGATCATCGTGGGCGGCGTGTACGGAAACGGCCAGTTCCGGCTGGCCGCCATTGATCCGGCGCAGCTGACCCTCACCCACATCACCGACGCCGCGGCGGTGGAAAGCCCGCTGGCGGTGGATACCTCGCTGACGGAGGTTTACTGGAACAGCCTGAATGGCCAGCCCCTGCCCGCCACCTTGCAGGAGGCCCGGGAGTACGCCGACCGGCTGGAGGAGCGCTACGGCGTGACCATTCTGCTGTCGGCGCAGGCGCAGGAGGCCTGTGACGCCGTGTGGGACGCCACCATCACCACCACCGACCAGTGGCCGCTGGAGGATGAACCCCACGCCATCGCCCGGATGCTGGAAGCGCTGGATCGGACGCTGGCCCTGTATCCGGACGGCTTCTTCCGTCAGATGAAAAACACCATGGGCGAGGGCGGCGTGCGGTTTATGCCGGTGGGGCACATTGAAAACGCCGTCAACGCCATCGGCCTGACCTATGAGACCTACGGCTGGCAGAACATCTACATCGACGTGACCATCGACGCCTTTGATGGCACCATCTGCCACGAGATCTGGCACGCCATTGAGGGGGTACTGCTGACCCGCAACTGGGATGCCATCAATCAGGAGGAGTGGGCCGCCTGCAACCCGGCAGGCTTCTCCTACAACGAGGACGCGGAGACGCCCGACTCCAATCCGGAGCGCTGGACGTTCTTCTATGAGTTCAGCGCACAGGATGTGTACTTTGTGGACGCCTATTCCCGCACCAACGCCAAGGAGGATCGGGCGCGGATCATGGAGTACATCATGGCCACCGAGGACGTGGCGGGCGCACTGGTGCAGTCCCCCGCCATCGCGCAGAAGCTGCAGATCATGTGCCGGGCCATCCGGGAGAATTTTGACACCAGCAGCTGGGGCGAGCTGCGCTGGGAAAGAGTACTTTAACTTCACAAAGAGGGCGAAGCTCTTTTTGACAAGTTTAAGGACGGCCATCTATGAGATGGCCGTCCTGTTCTTATTTCGTGATGGGGTAGCATACCTCGGTGACGAATTCGTCGGGGTTCCGGGTCTCGTGGGGGCTGACGTGGTAGATGTTGAACATGGGGCCGGCATAGCGGTAGCCGTTGGCCTCGATCCACGCGGCCACGGCGGCGTTGACCTCACCGATATGCTCGTAGCCGCCCTGATAGGTGCAGCCGGCGTAGGTGACGGCGGGCAGAGTGCGGAACTTCACATGCTCGGTGTCCGGATACTGACCCTTGACGGTTTTCTGAGCCTCTACCTCCACGTCCTTTTCCTTATACTCGGCGTCCAAAAAGGTCACGCTGCAATAGCAGGGATCGTCGGGGATCAGGTTCATATGGTCAGTCTCGGCGCAGAGGACACCCCACACCGTCCCCTCCTGCTCGTAGCAGGGAATGGTCATCCGCACACAGGCGGCGTAACGCTGGGGCAGGGTCTTGACGGTAACATTGTAAGCCATGGTATCTTCCTTTCTTAGTCGTTTCCGAGCGCTGTCCAACAGCCGCAGCTTCCGGGCCACGTCCTCCGCCTGGGCCTCCAGCGCTGCCTGCTGGGCGGCAAGGCATTCGTCCAGCCGCTGCCGGTCATCGTAGAAGGACAGCATCCGGCAGATATCCGCCAGACGGAAGCCCATGTCCTTCAGGGCGGTGATGCGGCAGACGGTGGGCAGCTGGGACTCGCTGTAATAGCGGTAGTCGGTGAAGCGGTCGATGTAGGCGGGGGTCAGCAGGCCGATGTCGTCATAATGGCGCAGCATCCGGACGCTGACGCGGGACAGCTTGGAAAATTCTCCGATCTTTAACATTTGTCGTACCTCCAAGGGGGATTTCTTGAGCTCGGATACAGGATACTCCCTGACACAGTGGCAGAGTCAAGACCCGAAAGACAGCTTTTTGAAAAAAATATCCCCCGGCAAAGCCGGGGGATATTTTACAGCGTTCAGATCCTTACAGGATGGAGAAGTTGACCACCAGACCGGCGAACACGATGGAGACCATGCTCAGCAGCTTGATGAGGATGTTGATGGCGGGGCCGGAGGTGTCCTTGAAGGGATCGCCCACGGTGTCGCCCACGACGCCGGCCTTGTGGCATTCGCTGCCCTTGCCGCCGAAGTTGCCCGCCTCGATGTACTTCTTGGCGTTGTCCCACGCGCCGCCGGCGTTGGCCATGTAGATGGCCATCAGGAAGCCGGTAACGGTAGCGCCGGCCAGCAGGCCCACAACACCCTTATAGCCCAGGATCATACCCACCACGATAGGGGTGACAACGGCGATAACGGTAGGCAGCACCATTTCCTTCAGGCTGGCCTTGGTGCACAGGTCGACGCAGCGGGCGTAGTCGGGATCGGCCTTGCCGTCCATCAGACCCGAGATCTGCTTGAACTGGCGGCGCACCTCCATGACCACGCTCTGGGCGGCACGGCCCACGGAATTCATGGTGAGAGCAGCGAACACGAAGGGCAGGCAGGCGCCGATGAACAGGCCCACCAGCACCACGGGGTTCATCAGAGAGAAGCTGCTGAAGTCGGCGTCAGCCGCGCCCACTTCCTTGACCTTTTCGATATAGGAGGCCATCAGAGCCAGCGCGGTCAGGGCGGCGGAGCCGATGGCGAAGCCCTTACCGGTGGCGGCGGTGGTGTTGCCCAGAGAATCCAGCGCGTCGGTGCGCTGACGGACCTCAGGCTCCAGACCGGCCATCTCGGCGATGCCGCCGGCGTTATCGGCCACAGGGCCGTAAGCGTCGGTAGCCAGCGTGATGCCGAGGGTGCTCAGCATACCAACGGCGGCCAGCGCGATGCCGTACAGGCCCATGCCGGCGTTGGCAGCGCCGCCGGAGAGGAAGTAGGCCAGCAGAATGCAGACGGCCACGATGATGATAGGCATAGCGGTGGACAGCATGCCCAGACCCAGACCACCGATGATGATGGTGGCGGAGCCGGTCTGGCTCTTGCTGCTCAGCTCCTGCGTGGGCTTATAGGTATCGGAGGTATAGTACTCGGTGGCCTTACCGATCAGCACACCGGCCACCAGACCGGACAGGATGGCCACATACAGGCCCCAGTGCTCGATGCCCAGCAGCTTCCACACAAGGAAGAAGGAGATGATGGCGATCAGCACGGCAGACAGATTGGTACCGCGGGAAAGAGCCTTCAGCAGCGTGCGCTGGTCGGCGTTCTCCTCGGTCTTGACGAAGAAGGAGCCGATGATGGAGCAGATGATACCCACAGCCGCCATAACCATGGGGATGGCCATGGCCTTGAAGGCCTCGCCGGAGAAGGCGGCCACGCCCAGCGCGGAGGCGGAGATGATGGAGCCCACATAGCTCTCGTACAGGTCAGCGCCCATACCGGCCACGTCGCCCACGTTGTCGCCCACGTTGTCGGCGATGGTGGCGGGGTTGCGGGGGTCATCCTCGGGGATGCCCGCTTCCACCTTGCCCACAAGGTCCGCGCCCACATCGGCGGCCTTGGTGAAGATGCCGCCGCCCACACGGGCGAACAGCGCCATGGAGCTGGCGCCCATACCGAAGGTCAGCATGGCGCTGGTGATATCGGCGGCCTCCAGCTTGAACACGAAGCGCAGCAGCATGAACCACACGCTGATGTCCAGCAGGCCCAGACCCACCACGGTGAAGCCCATAACGGAGCCGGCGGAGAACGCCACGCGCAGGCCCTTATTCAGACCGTCGCGGCAGGCGTTGGCGGTGCGGCAGTTGGCCTTGGTGGCGATGCGCATGCCCACAAAGCCGGACAGGCCGGAGAAGAAGCCGCCGGTCAGGAACGCGAAGGGCACGAACCACGTCAGCAGCTTGCAGGCCGCCATAATGCACAGCACCACGATCATGCAGACGAAGAACACGCCTACCACGGTGTACTGCCGCTTCAGGTAGGCGTTGGCGCCCTCGCGGATGGAGCGGGAGATCTTGCTCATCAGAGGGGTGCCCTCGTCAAAGCTCAGGACGCGCTTGCCCGTGATAAACGCGAACAGCAGCGCGATGATCGAGCCAACAAATGTGGCAAGAACCAGGTACTTTTCCATAATGTGTTTTCCTCTTTCTTCCCCGCGTTGGGGAGACTTTTCTTTTTTGTTCCGCTGAATATTATAAAAAAATGTACTTTTCCCGTCAAATTTTCAAACTAATTTTTTGCACAAAACATTTTTTATGTGATTTTTCCGTTTTTTTGCACAAAAACATTTTTTCGTTTAACGGCTTGCAAAATCCGCTTTTTGCAGCTATTCTGCAATTTGCTTTCATTTTATTGCCAGAAATATGTTGTTCTTGAGGCATAAGTATTTCTTATTGCTTGCATAAGAATATTTTTTCGTGACGTTTCACGTCGAAACGGAAATAAAAACATTATTTTTCTTTCTGTTTCTCTCCGTTTATGCGGTTTTCACACAACTTTCTCTTACAAGTTAATTTCTTCCATGCTTTGGTGTTTTGCACAATACGCGTTATGCACTTTCAAAAGCTCTCTATCTGCCGCTTTAGCTTATAAGAAAGCAACATTCCCGCTGTCTATAGGCAGCGGGAATGTTGTTTGGAAAGGAGATCACGCGGTAATCGCTTTTTCGCGTTTGGCAGACCAGTACTGCACAACAATGACGAGAGCCACCAGCGCCAGACCCACCACGTCGGTAAGGGTGCCGGGGATCATCATGCCCAGGCCGCCCGCCACCAGCAGGAGGCGGAAGTACCAGGGCACCTTCTTGTACAGGTGGCCGTTGAGGGCCGCCGCGATACCGAAGATACCCAACAGGGCGCTGATGCAGATCTGGGTCACTTCCCACCAGCCGGAGACATTCTCAAACAGCAGGGCGGGAGAGTACGCGAAGATATAGGGGACGATGAAAGCGGCGATGGCCAGCTTTGTGGCGTTGACGCCTGTTTTCATGGGGTCGGACTTGGCAATGGCGGAACCGGCGTAGGCAGCCAGCGCCACAGGCGGCGTGATATCCGCCACGATGCCGAAGTAGAACACAAAGAAGTGGGCCGCTACCACAGGAATGCCCATCTTAATGAGAATGGGAGCGCAGGTGGACGCCATGATGCAGTAGTTAGCGGTGGTGGGCACACCCATGCCCAGAATGATGCAGCAAACCATGGTCAGCGCCAGACCGATGATCTGAGCGTTGCCCGCCAGACCCACGATGCCGTTGATGAGGATAGAGGCCAGACCGGTAACGGTGATGCAGCCGGCGATCATACCGGCCACGGCACAGGCCACGCCGACAGTGATGGCGCCGCGTGCGCCAGCTTCCAGCGCCTCGAAGATCTTCTTGGGGGTCAGGCGCTCTCCTTTATTCAGGAAGCCCACCACGACTGCCGCCAGAATGGACACGGCAGCGGAGAACTGCATGGTCTTTGCGCCGCTGGACACCAGCCACACCAGCAGGATCAGCGGCAGCAGCAGATAGCTCTTGCGGCCCAGATCCTTCCATGCGGGCATTTCGTCACGGGACAGGCCCTTCAGGCCCAGCTTCTTGGCCTCCAGATGGACGGCGATGAAGATGCCGGTGAAATACAGCACGGCGGGCAGGATGGCCTTGACGGCCACGGTGGCATAGGGCAGACCCATATACTCCGCCATCAGGAAGGCGGCAGCGCCCATGATGGGGGGCATGATCTGGCCGCCGGTGGAGGCGGCCGCCTCGACGGCGCCGGCGAACTCCGGCTTATAACCGGTCTTTTTCATCATGGGGATAGTGACGGAGCCGGTGGTAACGGTGTTGCCCACGGAGGAGCCGGACACCATGCCGCACAGGGCGGAGGAGATGACCGCCACCTTGGCGGGGCCGCCGCTGGACCAACCGGCAATGCGGTTGGCAAAGCTGATGAAGAAGTTGGCGATGCCGGTGCGCTCCAGAAACGCGCCGAAAATGATGAACAGAACGATGTAGGTATAGCAGACGTTGACAGGGGTACCGATGACGCCGTTGGTGGTGTAGAACAGCTTATAGATGATGTTCTTCAGCGCCTGATAGAAGTCGGCGTTCCAGCTGAGCTGATTGTAGAAGGTATACACCAGCAGCACGCCCACCACGCACAGAATGGGCAGGCCCACGCAGCGGCGGCACAGCTCCAGCAGGATCAGGATACCCACCGCACCGATCACCACGTGGATAGGCTCGATACGGGTGGCCAGCTTGATGAGCGTCATGGCGTTGAAGGCGAAATACAGAAAGCAGCCGGTGCCCACCAGCATCAGCACGATATCGTACCAGGGCATGAAGTTGACCTTCACGTGGCCCTTTTTAATGGGGTAGGTCAGGAAGCCGATGAACACGATACAGGCCAGAAACAGGCTCAGGCGGGTCTCCGGCAGAGCGGTGGACCACAGGGTCATTGCGATGCAGTACAGGGAAAACGCCACCATCAGACCACCGGTGATCCAGCGGAGCGGACCTTCCCAGATACGGGTGTTGGATTCGCGGTCATATTTGCGCATCACCGCGTCCAGATCGGCGGCTATATCCTCGCCGCCAGCAGCGGCGGTATCGACTGCCGGGGCCTCATCGACCCGTTTTTTGAATAGCTTCATAGTGGATCTCCTTGATGTTGTTTTGGGGGATGCTATGCCAGAGAACAGCGAGAACTACGGCAGGACGTGCCTGCCGTAGTCTCGATAAACCGTTTTCGCGTTAACGCGCCGTTCAGAATTTACTGGACGGTGAAGCCCTTCTCGGCGAAGTACTTGGCAGCGCCGGGATGATAAGGCACGGTGGTGATGGAGGAACCGAACTCCAGGCTCAGCTCGCCATACTTGGCATGGCTGCTGACCAGATCAGCGGCGTTGTCAAAGATATCGGCGGTCAGGGCATAGATGGCATCCTCGGACACATCGTTGCGGGCCAGGATCACAGCGGCCACGGCCACGGTGGTCACATCCTCGTCCAGACCGTACACATCCTTGGAGATCACGGTCTTGGTGTAGTAATCGGAGGTCTCCAGCAGCTTGGCGATATGCTCGTCGTCCAGGCTGACCAGATGCACGTCCTTGGTGGTGGCCAGATCGGTGACAGCAGTGGTGGGAGCGCCGGCCACGATGAAGGCGGCGTCGATCTTGCCGTCCTTCAGGTCGTTGGCGCTGTCGCCAAAGGACTGATAGGTGGCGTTGATCTGGGTGAACTCGTCATTCTCATTGACATCGCCCAGGCCGTAAGCGGTCAGGATATCCTTGGCGTTGAAGTACACGCCGGAACCGGCAGCGCCCACGGAGACCTTCTTACCGGCCAGATCCTCCACGGTCTTGATGGTGGGGTCGACGGTGACGATCTGCACCTGCTCCATGTACAGAGCGGCCACAGTGGAGAAGCAGTCCACCTTGCCGTGATCGGCAAAGATGTTGGTGCCGTTGTAGGCATAGGCCATAACATCGGACTGGCAGAAGGCCAGCTCGGCGTTGCCGTCCTGCAGCTCCTGCACGTTGGACTGGGAGCCGTTGCCCACCAGACCCACCACGTCGATACCGGCGTTGTTGGTGGCGTGCTGGGCGATGACGGAGCCGAAAGCATAGTAGGTGCCAGACTCGCCGCCGGTAACAAAGCGCATCTTGGTGGTCGCGCCGCCGTTGCTGCCGCCGTCACCGTTGTCGGTGCCGCCGCCGCAGGCCACAAGGCTGAGAGCCATGGCCAGCGCCAGGATCAATGCAAAAAACTTTTTCATGGTAATTCTCCTCATTTTAATGTGCCGTGTTCCGCGGCCAAATTGTATCAACAGGCGTATTATACTCCCAGATTTTGTTTTTTGCAAGTCAAATCGGCAAGAAATTCATTTTATTTTTTGCAGTTTTTTCACACAACGCATTTTTCATGTGTTTTCTTTCATTTTCTTCGGAATAATTCCCGCGTTTATGCACAATATGCGCAACGCCATTCACATTTTTACCACTGCAAAAGCCAGCGCTTTTGGCGGGTATCTTGCAGAAATTGCATTAAAAAGACATTCGCCCTGCAAAACAAGCCGTTTTGCAGGGCGAATATACTACATATTGTGGTGTCTGGTCACTTGCTGCGCTTCAGCGCCTCGCACAGCAGCTCATACATCCGCTCGGTAGAGGGGACGCTGAGCCGCTCACGGACAGAGTGAACGTCGTGCAGCTCCGGGCCCATGGAAATGGCGTCCAGACCGGGGATCTTCTCGATCAGCAGACCGCACTCCAGACCGCCGTGGGTGGCTTCCACCACGCCCTCCTTGCCGGTCAGGTCGTGATAGGCCTCCAGCACCATGTCCCGGAATTGGGAGTCGCGCTCGTACTGCCAGCCGGGGTACTTGCCCCGCTCGGTGACGGTGCCGCCGGCGAACTCCACGATGGCGTGGACGCGCTGGGCCAGCATCTCCTTCTGGGAGGCGATGCTGGAGCGGATGGAGAAGGTGATGTGCAGACCGTCGTCCTCCAGCTTCAGCACGCCCATGTTCAGGGAGGTCTGGGTCAGGCCGGGGAAGTCCACGCTCATGGCCTGCACGCCCTGGGGCAGCGCCAGCAGCGTATGCAGCATGAGGTTGGTGGTGACCTCGCTGATGGCGGCGGTCACGCCGGTCTTGGCGCACGTCAGGGTGATGCCGTCGTCGCAGCCGGCGTATTCGTTCTTCAGGATGGCGTCAAATTCCGCGATGAACGCTTCAAATGCCGCTTCCTTTCCGGCGGGGATCGCCACCGCCGCGTCGCAGCGGGAACAGATGACGTTATCGAACTGGCCGCCGGACACCGCCGCCAGACGCAGGCCGTGGAAGCGCTCCATGGCGCTGTACAACACGCGGCCCATCACCTGATTGGCACTGGCGCGGCCCAGATGAATGTCTCCGCCGGAGTGGCCGCCCTGCAAGCCCGCCAGCGTAATAGAATAGCCCGCCATACCGGCCACAGGCTCCATGATGCCGGGCAGATGGCAGTCGGCCCGCATACCACCGGCGCAGGAAACGGTAAACACGCCCTCGATCTCGGAGTCCAGATTCAGCAGCTTCCTGCCCTTCAGGTCGGAGCAGTCCAGCGCGAAGGCGCCGTCCATGCCCACCTCCTCGTCCACGGTGAACACCGCCTCGATGGGAGGATGGGCCAGCGTCTCGTCCTCCAGAATGGCCAAGATCATGGCCACGGCGATGCCGTTGTCGCCGCCCAGAGAGGTCTTGTCGGCCCAGACCCACTCACCGTCGGTCATCAGGTCAAGACCCTCGGTGGTCATGTCCTTGGTGCAGTCGTCGGTCTTGGCGCAGACCATGTCGATATGGCCCTGCAGAATGATGGGCGCGGCGTTCTCGTACCCGGCGGAAGCGTCCTTCCAGATAATGACGTTGTTGCAGGGCTCCTGACGGTACCGCAGGCCCATCTCCTTGGCGAAGCCCACGCACATATCGCTGATGATCTTGGTGTTGCCGCTGCCGTGAGGCACGGAGCAGAGCTTCTCAAAATACGCAAACACTCTTTCAGGCTTCAGCCCGGACAATACAGCCATAATATTTACCTCCGTTTTGCTTGTTTTTCCACAATGGCTGATACAGCCCATGCAGGCAGCATGGGCTGTATCGAAGCATTTTTACATATCAGGGATCGCGGAATCGCCATCGGTGCCGGGGATCAGGTCGTCCTCACCGCCGGGAACCTCGTCGTCAACGGGCTCCTCCGTCACAGCCGGAACGAACTCGGTGATGTACGCCTCCTGAGGCAGACCGGCCAGATAGCCGGGGATGTTGAGGATCACGCCGTCCATGTTCTTGGGGACGGGGATCTTGTAGGTCTGGGTCTCCTCCGTGCCGTTCTTCTTTTCCATAACGGTCAGCGTCACGGTGAAGGTCTGGCCCAGGCAGGTGGTGGAGCCGCGCTCCTTGTCGTACAGCTTGGTCAGCTCCTCGCCGCCCACGGTGATGGTCACCTTATAGGGTGCCTTGTAGGTCTGGCCGTCGTACTCCAGCGTCTTGTTGTCCAGATAGATGGTATGGCCGCGGCCGATGATGCTCATGATCACGCCGATCACGACCAGCACCAGAACGGCGGCGATTCGGATAATCAGTCTGCGTGCTTTCATGCCGTCTTACCCTCCTCCTCGTCCTTCTGGGCCTGCGCCAGCATCTGGCCCATCAGGCTCTGGGACTTGCGCTTCTTGGTTTCGTACATGACCAGTGCGATGGTGATGACCGCGTAGGAAATGAACACACGGAAGTACTCGCCGATCATGGAGTCGCCGGTGATCTTCGTACCGGCAGAGGGCGCCACGATGAACATGGTGTGGAACAGGATAACGCCCAGGAACACGTTGCCGATGGACGCCTTTTCCACGGACGCGCCGCCCACCAGCAGAGCCGCGATACAGAACATACCCACGTTGGTGTGGGCGCTGTAGGTGGGGAAGTTACCCAGATTCTGCAGGTAGATGATCATGCCGAAGCCGGCGAACACGGTGGAGATCACCATGGAGATGATGCGGGTGCGCTCCACGTTGATACCGGCGTCACGGGCCACCTCCATGTCCTGACCCACGGCGCGCATGTCCTGACCCAGTTTGGTCTTGCGGAACCACACGATGAACAGGCAGGCCACCGCAATGATGATAAGGGTCAGCACAGGGATCTTGACGCCGCCCACGTAGATGGCCAGCGCATTATCGATGGTCTGGCGCATGGGCAGCAGGCTGACGGTATTGCGGATACCGTAGCCGCGGGGCAGCTTCAGGGTGTTGTGGGCAATGGGGATGATGGGGCCCATCATGTACAGCACCACCAGCATATACACGCCGTTCACGAAGAAGGAAATGATGTAGCTGGTGATCATCTCGCGGCCCTTGGCCCGGTTCAGCAGCACGCCGCACATCAGGCCCAGCAGGATGGAGATGGGGATGGAGATGATGGCCGCCAGCACCAGACCGGGGATACCCCAGATCTGCCAGTCGGCTACCAGGATCAGGCCGATCTGGCCCGCCATGGCGCCCAGCGTCATGCCGAAGTTCAGGCCCATACCGGCCATAATGGGGATCAGCAGGCTGAGGATCAGGAAGGCGTTGCGGCCCAGACGGGTCATGATCTCGTTGAGCAGATAGCTGCCGGAGAAGCCGGACAGCGGGATAAACACGGCGCAGATCAGGACGAACATCAGCGGCACGGAGTTGCCGCGGATCAGGTCAAGAACGCTTACTTTTTTCTTCATCAGATTATTCATGTTCAGCGCCCTCCTTCCGTCTTTCTGGTCAGTGCGTACAGGATCATGCCGTTGGAGACGATGATACGGATGACCTCGGACATATCCATGTGGAACGCGGAGTTCATGACGGTAGGCGTCATGGTGACGATGCCCTGAAACAGGAACGTACCGATGATCACATTGGGGATCGACGCCTTATTCACGGACGCGCCGCCGATGAGGATGGCGGACACGGCGGGCAGCGCCATCCAGAAGGGGCCCATGTACAGCTGCACGAAGCCGAAGCCCTGCTCGTACATCAGGATACCCACGGCGCCCAGCCACGTGGACATGATGACGGAGATAAGACGCATCTTGTCCACGTTGATGCCGGCGGCCTTGGCGAACGCCGGGTTGGAGCCCACGGCGGTCATGGCGGTACCGGTCTTGGTGTGCAGGAACGCCCACATGGCCAGCGCCAGCAGCGCGAACACCAGCAGGCTGCCGGTGGGGATCCGCAGGTTGATGCCGATGCCGTTCAGGTCAATGGCCAGGAAGTTGGCCAGCAGCTGGTCATAGAAGCCCTCCAGCGAGATAACGGTACGCAGGCCGGTACCGGCGAAGCCCCACACCATGGTGGGATGACGGTACGGCAGCAACAGCCACATCATGCACATGAAGGACACGGCGGAGAAGCCCACGTAGGTGGCGATCATCATTTCGCCGCCCTTGATCTTGTTCAGCAGCCAGCCGTAGCCGCCGCCGAACAGCAGCGCGAAGGGGGTGGAGATCAGGATCGCCATCACGAAGCTCATGGGGCCGGTAAAGCCGAACTCGATGGACAGCGTGGCGCCCAGCAGACCGGACACGATGCCCAGCGGCAGGCCGAAGTTCAGGCCGCAGCCGGAATGGATCATGGGAACCATGGCCAGCACCAGAACGGCGTTCCAGCTGAAGCGGTTGATGGTATTGGTGATCTGGGTGGCCAGATCGGCGCCCACGATAGGGGCGGAGATAAACAGCAGCAGCAGGAAGCCCGTGATGATGACGCGGGGCAGTCCGAAATTATCGATCAGCTGCCGGAATTTCGTCTTGTTGCCAAGACTTGTGGTTACATTTTTGCCCATCTTGTCCTCCTTACTTCACCTGACTGACCATCAGCATGCCGAATTCCTCGGAGCTATGGTCAGCCGGCAGGATACCGGCGATCTTGCCGCCGGAGACGATGGCGATCCGGTCACAGACCTGACGCAGCTCTTCCAGCTCGGAGGAGATCATCACCACGGTGATGCCGCTCTCGCGGTTGAACTTCTTCAGGGCCTCCAGCACCAGCGCCTTGGCGCCCACGTCGATGCCGCGGGTGGGCTCGGAGACAAAGAGGAAACGGGGCTCCAGCGCGAAGGCCTTGGCAAGGCAGATCTTCTGCTGGTTGCCGCCGGACAGCTCTCTTGCCTTTTGCAGGGAGCTGGTGCACTTGATCTGAAGCTCGTCGATGTACTTCTGGGTGACCTGATGGATGGCCTTTTCGTCACGCCACGTGAAGAACAGGTGCTTCTTCAGGAACTTGTCGTGGATCTGCATGGCGGGGAACGCCACGTTCCACTCCAGCGACTCGTCCAGCAGCAGACCCACGCCGCGGCGATCCTCCGACACGAAGGCCAGAGAGGCGTCCAGACACTTGCGGGGACTGTTGAGGGCGATGGGCTTGCCGTCGAATTCCACGGTGCCGCCGGCCTCGTACAGACCCATGATACCGTTGGGGATACCCAGCTTGCCCTGACCGGCCAGACCGCCGATACCCAGGATCTCGCCCTCCTTAATGTCGAGGTTCACGTTGCGGACGATCTCACCGGGCATATCCACCCACAGCTTGCGGATGGACATGATGGTCTTGGCGTTGGGGTCGATCTTGATATCCTGCGCCACGGCGGCACTTTCCACGTTGCGGCCCACCATCCACTTGGTGATATCCGTCACGTCGGTCTCCTTGGCGGGAGTATCCTTGACCACATAGCCGTCGCGCATGATGACCACCTTGTCGCAGACGGACAGGATCTCATGAAGACGATGGGTGATGAAGATGATGGCAATGCCCTGGGCGGACATATTGCGGATGGAGTCCAGCAGCGCTTCGGCTTCCTTCTCCGTCAGCACGGCGGTGGGCTCGTCCAGGATCAGCAGCTTCAGGTTTTCCTTGCTGAGCTCGCGGGCGATCTCGGTAAACTGCTTGTGGCCCACAGGCATGCTGCTGATGATCATTTTCTGGTCGATCTCAACGCCCATTTTTTCGATGGCGCGCTTGGCGCGCACATCCATTTCCTTATAATCGAGAGTGTCCATTCTTTCGCCGAACACTTCTGAGATGACGTTTTTCTTTTTCGGCTCACGGTTGAGCAGAATGTTTTCTGTGGCGGTGAAGCCGGGGATCAGAGAGAATTCCTGATGCACCATGCCGATACCGGCCTTCAGCGCATCGAACGGCGTGTTGAAGGTGACCTTCTCGCCGTTAATGAGGACGTCGCCTTTATAACCGCCGGTCTCGCGGATCACGTCCATGCCGAAAAGGATCTTCATCAGGGTGCTCTTGCCGGCGCCGTTTTCGCCCACAAGACCCAGCACCTCGCCCTCTTTCAGCGTGAAGTTGATATCCGTCAACACCTGGTTTCCGAAGAAGTCCTTCTGGATGTTGCGCATCTCCAACAGGGGAGCATTGTTATTTTCCATAATATACCCTACCTATAAGTAAACAGGGGGGAGGAATCCCTCCCCCCTGTTCGATACATTGTGCTTTACAAAAGCTATGTCAGCTGATGGTGAAGTACTTCTCGGGGATCTCCACTTCAGCGTTGCCCATGAACTTGCCGGGGTCGCCCATGATGTAGGTATCCTGATAGATCAGGAACACATTGTCGGACTTAACGCCGGTGGTGGCGTTGGTGTAGCCGGCGCCGTTCCACTCAGCCTTGGGAGAATACTTCTGCAGAGCGGAAGCAACATCGTCCATATCGGTCAGATCAGCAGTACCGTCCAGAACGTTCTTGGCATGCTGGGCAAGACCTGCGGACAGGGTATAACCATAGGAGTAAGCCCAGGTGCCGAAACGGCCGGCGCCGCCCTTCTCATTGATGGCGGACTCGACCTTGGCCAGGATCTTCTCGAAATCGCCGGCTTCCTCGGTCAGGTCCAGACCCAGAGCGCCGGGATAGCCCATCAGCGGGGAGGGAAGGTCGGCCTCGATGAAGTAGCCGCCGTATTCAAGCAGCTGCTTGAGCAGGGGCTCGGTGTGCGCGTCGTTGGTGCAGAAGTAAGCGGCCTTCTCGCCGTACTTGTTCACCCACTCGGGAACCTTTTCAAGGATGTAAGCCTGCGCACCGGCAACGCCGACATCAGAGGTGGGGTCGGGAGCGGTCTCCATCTCGAAGCTCATGCCGAACTCCTCGCAGGCCGCCTTCATGACGGCGACGCGGCGGCTCATGGTCTCGTAAGCGAGGTGGCGCGGGAAGGAGATATGAACAAAGGTGTCGCAGCCAAGCTCGTGCGCGGTGCGGATGATGAGGTAGCCGCGGGCAACGAAGTCGTTGTTGCACACGAGGTCGGCAGCAGAGCCGATCTCGGGCAGATCCTCATGCGCCTCACCGGCGATGCAGAGGATGTCGGGGCGACGCTCCTTGATCTTACGGAAGGCCTCGGTCGTGCCGGGGACGGACTGGTTGACGATGATCGCCTTCATGTCGGGGTCGTCGGACAGGTTGACGATGCACTGGATGGTGGTCTCCAGCTCTTCGGTGAAGTTATCGGGATAGGTCACGAGGGTGACGTTCTCCTCACCGTAGAGCTGCTGGAAGGCCTCGGCGCCGCGGCGGTCGTCCTCAGACTGAGAAACGGAACCGGTCACGATACCGATGTGGATGGTCTCCTCCTGCTTGTCGGGAGTGTCAGGTGTGTCGGGCGTGTCGGGGGTAGTCTTGTTGCCGCAGGCCACGAGCGAAAGCACCATGACCATAGCGAGCAGGATACTCAGGAATCTTTTCATGCGGAACCTCCAATTTCATTTTTACGATGTATTGCCAGGGTGTCTTATTACTATATACAAAAATATTCACCTTGTCAATGACAGAAATTAAACAATATAGCGAAAAGCGGTGCAAAAAGGACTGCGGCACCTGCGGAGACGGGGCCATTCCGCACTCAAATGGAGAACCGAGCTTGAAAAATCCGAATGAGGTACACAGTGTCCACGGCATGAAAGAAAAAATTATCGCATACCCTCTACCAAAATAAAATGGGGAGGATATGCGGATGTTTTTGTATTTTAAGCGGAGAGAGAAGCGCGGGAAGAGGGAGGCGCCGCGGCCGCGATTTCTTGTCCTGTGGCGCAAAACACTGACAGTTGGCGCTGCGCTGCTGGCTGCGGCAGCCATTTTCGGTGCTGTGAATGCGCCCGCTGCCGTGCAGGCGTCAGTTGCGACGCGCCAGCTGCCCATCTATTGCGTGGAACGCGATCAGAAGGTGTGCAGCATTTCCTTTGATGCCGCATGGGGGGCGGACAACACGCAGAAGATCCTGGATGTACTCGCGGACTACGGCGTCAAGGCGACCTTTTTCGTGGTCGGCA
>OMBK01000423.1_pt1 | contig 23216 bp, 21 predicted proteins | sample 1644881 | NCBI WGS metagenome assembly OMBK01 (sample SAMEA103958132, study PRJEB25191) | human gut metagenome | biome: human-associated habitat [ENVO:00009003]; feature: intestine environment [ENVO:2100002]; material: feces | place: Germany | collected 2013/2015
CCTTTGGCGTTGCCCGCCGGAGAACTGGTGGGGGTAGCGGAAGAGGAACTCCTCCGGGATGCCGACATCGCGCAGAAGCGAGAGCACGCGTTCGGTCATTTCCTCCCTTGTGTGGCAGAGTTTGTGCGTTTTCAGCGGCTCCGCCACAATGTCACGCACGGTCATGCGCGGATCAAGGGAGGCGTAGGGGTCCTGAAATATGAACTGCATACGGCGACGGTATGGGCCGAAGTCCTTCTCGCGGAGTGAGGTGATATCCACTCCGCCGAATGTTATCTCGCCGGAAGTTGCCTTTATGAGCCGGATAAGCGTTCGTCCAAGTGTTGATTTGCCACAGCCGGACTCACCCACAAGGGCAAGCGTTTCACCCTTGAATATCTCAAGTGACACGTCGGAAACGGCGTGTACTTTTTTCCTGTTTTTCAGAGTGAACTCCTTTGTCAGTCCCTTGGCCTCAAGCAGAATTTCGTTCATAGGCGCACCTCCGGTATGTTGATACAGCGCACAAGATGACCGGAAGACACCTCCCTTAGCTCCGGCACGACATCGCCGCAGTGCGTACCGCACTTGGCGCAGCGCGGAGAAAAGCTGCACCCCACTGGCAGATGCAGTAGATTCGGAACAGTGCCGGGGATGATCTCCAGCGCACCATTGCCGCGTGCAAGCGAGGAGACGGCAGCCATGAGACCTGCGGTATAGGGGTGCATGGGGTGGGCGAATAGATCAAACGTTTCCGCCTGCTCCACAACGCGGCCGGCGTACATCACATAAACGTAGTCGCACAGCTGTGCTATGACACCGAGATTGTGTGAGATGATGACAATGCCGGAGCCGGTTTCATCGCGCAGCGCACGCATGAGCTGGAGTATCTGTGCCTCGACGGTCACGTCCAATGCCGTGGTTGGCTCATCGGCGATGACGAGCTTGGGACGGCATATCATTGCCATCGCGATCATCACCCTCTGGCGCAGTCCGCCGGACAGCTCATGCGGATAACAGTTATACCGCCGTTCCGGTTCGGATATGCCGACCTTGTGGAATATGCGCAGAACCTCTGCCTTTGCCTCCCGCGGCGATATCTTACGATGCAGCAGCAACGTCTCACGCACTTGAAGTCCGACACGCATCACAGGGTTAAGGCTCGTCATAGGCTCCTGAAAAATCATACCTATCTCCTCGCCGCGTACAGCGGACATCTCATGCTCAGAGAGCTCCAGCAGCTCCGTGCCTGCGAGCTTTATACTGCCGCTGACGATTCTGCCCGGGTAGTGCAGAAGCCGCATGATGGAGCGCGCCGTCATGCTCTTCCCGCAGCCAGACTCGCCAACAATGCCGATTATTCTTCCGCGCGGGACGGATATGGACACATCATTAACGGCTTTGATCTCGCCATTTTGTGTGAAGAAGCTGGTACATAGATGCTCAACACACAGCACGGTCGCGTTGTCCATTATTCTTCCTCCTTACTGGTTTTTAAGATGCGGGTCGAGTACGTCGCGCAGGCCGTCGCCGAGAAAATTGAACGCCAGCACGACAACCATAATGGCGACGCTCGGCGATAGACTAAGCCAGGGTTGGCTATAAAGAAACTGCCGCCCGGCGTTTACCATCAGTCCCCATGAGGCCTGCGGTGCTTTTATACCGATACTCAGAAAGCTTAGCGAACTCTCTGAAAGAATAGCGGAGGGAATGTTGAGCGTAAAGAGTACGATAAGTGAAGGTGCGCAATTTGGAAAAATATGCCGGAGCATGATCACCAACTTCCCCACGCCGATGGAGCGTGCCGCCTCTACAAATTCCGTCTCCTTGAGCTTAAGCGTTTCCGCACGCACGATGCGCGCAACGCTTGCCCAGTTGACGAGTGCTAAGGCAAGGAAAATATTGATCATCCCATCACCGAGAGTATACATTATCGCCATTGCGAGGAACATCGACGGGAACGCCAGCATGACGTCCGCAATGCGCATGATCACGGCGTCCGTCCGCCCACCGTTGTACCCGGCGATTATGCCAAGTATCGCTCCGGCAAGCATGGAAATCACGGTCGGTACTATGCCGACCAGCAGCGACACCCGTGAGCCGTACAGCATCCGTGTCAGAACATCCCGCCCGGCCTCGTCCGTACCGAGCAGATGCGCACGCGACGGTGGGGCAAGGCGGTTGTGCAGGTCCATGCTGTCAAAGGTGTAGGGTGTGAGTACCGGCGCAAGAATTGCAGCGAGGATAAACAGCAGTATCACAATGGCGGAAGCTGCGGCAAGCTTGTTTTCCCGCCACAGGCGTTTTACGGCAGAGGCAAAGGTCTCCGCCTCGCCAAGCTGTGCGCACAGTTCGTTTGAAAGTTCGGGAGATTTTCTCATGTTCACACCTCCTTACTTATGCGTGGGTCAAGTGCGGCATACAGGCAGTCGGCCACAAGGTTGCCGAGGATGACAAGAAGCGTTGAGAAGAGTATTGTCCCCTGCAGGAGCGGAATATCGCGCCCTTCAATTGCCTGCACAAGTAGACGGCCTATGCCGTTGACAGAGAACACCGTTTCGCATATCACAGCACCTGAGAGAAGAGAGGAAAGCTGTACTGCCATCATTGTTATCACCGGCAGCAGTGCGTTTCTCAGCGCATGCACGATGATAACACCGATCTGACGGTGACCCTTGGCCCGTGCGGTGTCGATATAATCCTCCTGCATGACCTCCAGCAGAGTAGAGCGTGTGAGGCGTGCAATACTGCCTGCACTATTCCAACCGAGGGCGATGGCGGGGAGAATGTATCCGGTCCAGCTATCCACGCCGGAGATGGGGAGCCAGTTAAGCCTATACGCCAGAAAGTATTGCAGCACCATTGCCACCATGAAAACTGGTACAGATACACCAAGCAGAGACATGCCCATGAAGAGCCGGTCGAGTATCCCGTTTTTTTTCACAGCGGCGATTATACCGCAGGCTATACCGGTCACCCACGCGATGAGCGCTGCCGCAAGCGCGAGGCGCACGGTGTTGGGGAATGCCGCACCGATAAGCTCCGTCACACTGCGGTTGAGGGAGGAGCTCGTGCCGAAGTCACCGCGCACAGCATCAGATATGTAACGCCAAAACTGTACGTATATCGGCTGATCCAGCCCGAGCTCGCGTGTCATGCGCTCGATCGTCTCTAACTTTGCGTGCTCACCCATCATCGTGACAATGGCGTTGCCCGGTACGATGCGAAGCATTATGAAGATAAGCAGCGCCACGCCAAGCATTACTATCGCGGCTTGAATGACGCGGTTGAGTATGTTTCTTGCCAAAAACTCAGCCTCCTGAATACACAGCGCGGACACCCGAAATATCGGGTGTCCTGCCGCATATTGATCTATATTTTTAATTACTTGAGCGTTACATCGTTGACGTAGAAGTTGCTGAACCCTGCCCAGTAAGGGATAAAGCTCTCAACGCGCTCACCAATCGCAAATAGGTGGGTGCTGCCCAGAAGCGGAACCCAGGCGGCATCATCGACGACGATCTTCTTTTCAAGCGCCTGATACTCTGCCATGCGCTTGGCGTCATCCGTGATGCCGGAGGCTGCGGCAACACGCGCCATGACCTCGGTGTCAGAGTAGTTCAAGCTGCGGATGCGCGTCTTGGCGGCACTGCCGAAGAAGGTGTACATAATGTTGGCGGGATCATTATAGTCCATCGTCCATGTGGCGATGAAGGAGTCCATCTCGCCGGACTTACGCAGGTCGAGCCAGGACGACTCGTCATAGCTTTTTATCCCAGCATTGATACCGATTGCCTGCAGGTTCTGCTGCACGACCTGATAGACGAGCTGAAGATTGCTGGAGGCGGAGGAGTCCATGGAAAGCTCGAAACTTATCTCGCCGTCGGCGTAGCCTGCATCGGCAAGAAGTGCCTTCGCACCTTCGGGATCGTAAGCGGAACGTGTGAGATCTTTGTTAAAGCCCCAGACGCCCTTAGGAATAATGCCGTTTTCGACCATGGCGTTCCCAGCGTAGATGGAGGAAACGATAGTGTCGGCATCAACTGCCATCTGCAGTGCCTTGCGCACGTTGACGTCGGAGAGGTACTGATTGTTCCCGTTGAGTGCAAAGTACGTAAGTCCCACCCGGGAGCTGACAACAAGCTTGTCGGCGTACTGCGCTTTATAGGTGGCCTCGACAATGCTGGAATCAAGAGCCTCAAGGTCAATGATGTCCAATTCGCCATTCTGATACATGAGGTTCTGGGTGGAAGGGTCGGGAATGATGGAAACAATCGCTTTCTTTACGGAAGGTACTTCTCCCCAGTATTTGTCGTTGTATTCAAGAGTGAAATGGTCGTTTACGACCCATTCCGTTACCTTATAGGGGCCGGTACCGACGGTATCCTCGCAGCTTAAACCAAAATTGGCGACGCTCTCTACGGTTTCCTTATCCACAATGGACATAGCAGGAGAGGTGAGCTCTGCAAGGAAACCTGCGTTCGCGGTGTTGAGCGTGATGGAAAAATGTGTATCGTCGATTACGGCAAAGCCCTCAAGTGTGTCGGCCTCGCCGTTTTGCAGAGCCTCAGCACCGACGACCTCAAGAGGAATATCGTCGTTCACACCGCCGGCAGTCAGAAGCCGCTCAAACGTGTACTGGACATCGTCGGCAGTCAATGCATTGCCGTTGGAGAAGACGATCCCGTCTTTCAGCGTGAAGGTGTAGGTCAGACCATCGTCAGAAACCACATGACTCTCGCAGAGGCTGGAAACGATGGCCGTACTGCCGTCAGATTGAACCTCAGACTCAAACAGGCGGTCAAATACGTTCATAGGCACCATGTAGTCGTCTGTGGTCTGCGAAACATCCATGGTGCTGATGTCATAGCGTGCTGCAACACGCAGCACCCCTTGCTCAACGGACGTACCTTTACTTCCCGGGGTGGGTGTGGTCGCTGTGGTAGAGCCACAGGCTGTCATCGCGAGAATGCTTGCGCAGATAAGCGAAACAAAAACAAATCTTCTCAAGTTGATCCTCCATTCAAAATAGATGTTGTGGTGTCAAAACTATCTTACGAGGTCATTATACAGGGAATAGTTTGCAATTAAAATCGTTAAAAGTGGGTGAAATGCTGCAAAAAGTGCTATTTACTGCGCCAAGTCAGACAGATGCTGGATTTATCACAAGATAACAGGGCAGCACATAAGAGTGTGGCTTTCCAATATGTGTCTTGATGCCTCTATGTTCGAGATGACCCTTTAGAGGTTTGGAAAACTTAACATGGACCTTATTTTCGGTATGGTAAAATAAATTAGCGACAGCCTATGCCGCCCGGTGGCGACTGCAATGCAACGCCAGCCCTGCGGATACAGAATTACTTACAACGGAGAAAACGTATGACATTTGAAATTCACAGTGACATCACAAATCGCTCTATGACCATAGCCGCCCGCGCGATGCGCAGGGTGCTGCGGCGAAAACGCAGCATCCTTTGGGCCATTTTTGGCTGGAGCGTCTTTTTATTCAATGCATTGCTGCTGATCCCATTCGATGGAGAGCCTTTTGTGCTTGATGTCAGAACGTTGACTTCCATGCTGGTAGAGGTGATGCTGCTGTCCGTTCTGCTGTTTCAGGACCGATTCAATGGCATGATCGCCCGCAAAAACACGCTGGCGGGCACAAAGGAATATCATGTCGCATTCGGCGAGGATTCTTATACCGTCGTTACGGCGGCCACCACCTCCACGTTCCGCTATGAGCTGATCGACGCACTGGCTGAGTCGCAGGACTACATCATCTTTCTGATGAAAAAACGCTATGCGCAGCCTCTGGACAAGCGTACTCTTACCGGCGGGACGGTGGAGGAATTCAAACGATTTCTTGAGGAGAAGACCGGAAAGACGTTCCGGCGTGTGAAATGAATGAATTTACTATAACGCCCTTTCGCGGGCTGCATTTGCTTCTGCTTTTGCTTACGGCAGCGGCGGTGCTGCTCATATTCTTGCTGCTGCGCGGAAAACCGGAAGCACGGCGCTCCCGGTTTCTGATCGGTGTGTGCTTTTTTAATCTCGCGCTGTTTGCCGGCTACAAGCTCTCGCTGTCCATGGACGCAGCGTATGTCCGTGCCTACTATCCCAACGGCTTCAACATTTTCAATGAGCTGCCGTTGCACCTGTGCAACATCAATCTGTTTCTGATCCCGCTGGGCGTGTGGAAGAGGAACCGCTCGATCATGGGCTTTTCCTTCTTTGTAGCGCCCCTCGGCGCACTGATGGCACTGCTCTTCCCGGAGCCTCTGTTCTCCGGCTTTTCGCTGTTCCTGCCACGGATCTTTGGCTACTATGTGACCCACGCAATCCTTGTTGTCTGCGGCCTGAGTCTGGCGACGCTGGGCTTTTACCGCCCCGACCCCAGGGATATCCCGCGGATCCTCAAGACCTTTGGTTTGCTTGCCGTAGGTGCGCACCTTATCAATCTCCTGTTACGCCTCACGCTCTGCCCGGAGGCGAACTACTTCTTCACCTACGGCGCGGAGATTGGTGTGCTCAAGCTGTTTTGGCGTATCATCCCGGTGCCGCTGCTCTACGGGCTGCCGGCACCGCTGATCCTTGCAGCCTATATGTACGCGGTCTGCGCGTTGTCCCGCCCGACGCAAGGAGAGGAAGAGGTGTCTTTTTCATAGGTTGGATAAGTCCCACAGTGCAAAAAACAGGAGGATAAGACATTGCTACATAGAAATGTAAGAGGAATCGGAATCGCCCTGTGCTTGTTGACTCTCTTTCTCTTCCTGTCCGGGTGCGGCTCATTGAAGGATGACACGCTTCTGACCGTCAATGCAGTGATCACGGAAGTCGATACAGAAAAGCAAACCATAACGGTAAAAGACGATGCCGATGAAAGCACTTTAGGCGAAGATTGTCTGATAGCCTGTTCGTCCATTCCTATGGTCTATTGCGACTTTGTCACGCAGAAGGTTACAAGGATTTCTTTTGAGGATTTACAGGTCAATGATAAGGTTACTGTGAGTATCAGAAGCTCGGAAATGGAGAGCTTCCGAAGCGGCAGCGGTGGCGAGAATACGATTAAGGTCGAACAATTGCAGTTGTATACGCAAAGGATGCTTCGCTGACTACGGTTTTTCAAAAAGGGAGCCGTCGAACCTCAGACGGAAAAATAGTTAAAAAATATTCTTCGATCTTTGTAACTTTTTGGCTTGCTGGGAGTCTAATATATAGATTTGAAGAGATGGGAGGGAACTGTGTGGACGGATTTGAGGTCATCTATTCTAAATACAGCCCTCTGGTTTTTCGATATTTGCTTTCCCTTGGCACGGATTTTCTGAGTGCTGAAGAACTAACAGCAGAAACCTTTTATCGAGCGTATATCAATTTCGATAAATACAGGGGAGAGAGCAAAATTGAAACTTGGCTCTGTGCAATCGCAAAAAATGAGTATCGTAAGGATTGTAAAAGAAGAGAAAAGGCAACCGCCACGGAAGAAATAGCCCGAACCGCAGATCAGACAGACTTGGTTGACCGTCTGCTGGATAGGGATCAGGCGATTGACATATACAAAACAGTTCACAGCATGGCCGAGCCGTACAAAGAGGTTTTCCTGCTTCGGGTTTTAGGGGAACTCAGCTTCAAGGAAATATCACATATTTTTGGGAAGTCTGAATCATGGGCGAAGGTCACTTTTTTCAGAGCAAAGATCAAAGTAGTAGAAAAGAGGGAGGAATCTATATGAATAATGTCAATTGCAGTATTGTAGAGGATCTGCTTCCTCTTTATATGGACGGCTGCTGCTCTAAGGATAGCCAGCAGGCGGTTGCCGAACATATGAAAACCTGTGAAAAATGCAGGGAAACCTATCGCCATTTGCAGAGTGATTTGCCCGCTATCGCAAAAGGAACGACCGATATGCGCTCCGAGGAAATCGCGCGTTCCCTTTCAAAAAGAATCAAGAAACGCAAAGCGGCGGCTGCGGTGTTTGCGGTAATATTCTTTGTGTTTGCAATGCTCTCTCTCTTCTTTGTAGGCAAGGCAATCATGATAATGAGAGGGCAGGGTTCGCCGGTATCTCTTGGCAGCCTGGAAAGCGCGGTAAATCTCTCTGAGGGCGATTTCTCCTGTTCCGCCCAAGATATAGGTGCTTACAGCTTTTTTACCAATACAACGAGAATCATTATTAGAACCGACTCTCCCTTAGATGAGACTGTGACGGTTCGTCTTTGGAATACAGAAAACATGAGCGAGAACATTCTGCTGGGCCGCCTTGACAAAAAGCAGAAAATCTGCACCTTTACGCATCTATCCAGCCGGAACCGCTATGCAATTACTGTAGACAATATGCCCGATATAAGCATATCTGTCAGTAGTCGTCTTACATTTTGGGAAGCACTATCCCGGGCCTTGCAAAATGAATAAGCGTTTTGAGGCTGGGGTATGGGGCGCGGAGACCCGCAAAGCCAACAGCGGACACCGTGCAAGAGCAGGCGGCTCCAGCTGAAGAAAACGAATTGCCGAAGCAGCTCGATCCATTTCAATCTATCAGTCTAACAGAAGCTTGAACCATGGGCGGCGGGACAGTAAACTGTCCCGCCGCTCTGCTTGGTGCATTCAGGCGTGGAAATAACCCCCCGGTTCTACCGGGGGAAGAAAAACAGCTTTAACATGAGGCTTTCTGAAGGAAAGCAAATGCTTTAGAGTAAACATGTGAATGAGAAAGAGGTGTTGAAGGAATAAGCTTTGCCTGTACCCGTTTATGGGTGGCAGTGCGTGTGATGCGATAATATAATTCAGTGCCCATTATAAAGGCTATGCCGGTAATAGCCCCTTTTATGGGCAGGTCAAACCACCAGTTTACTGGTGGTCATGGTTGCCGTCCAATCACGGTGCGGACAGATGGGCTTCGACAGTAATTCCAGGTTTCTGAGATGACATGAAGTGTACTACATGGAAGCGTACTTCATGATGGAATAAGATTTTTGTAGAAGATGCAGAAATCTGTCGAAACGGAGGTCTTAGCACATGAATCCATATAAAGAAATACTCCGAAAATTCTTCTCGAAATATGTCAGCACTCTGCGTAAACGCAGGGGGCTGACGCAGGAGGAGATGGCGGAGAAGCTTCGCATCACCGGGCGGGCATATAGCGATTTGGAGCGAGGGATATACTGCTTTTCCGCTGTTGCACTGGTGTTCCTGCTGCTCATGCTGGAAGAAGGGGAGATAAAGGAAATCTTATCTCCCTTGCGGGAGGAAATTGAAAAAGTCGAGAGCAGAGAGGTGGCGTAGTGATCCATGGAGATGGGGGATATATACGGGCTTTTGCGCCGGCTTGGCCTATCTGCGGAAAACACGCGCTTTTTTCATGTTTCGTATGCTGTCTACCTGACGACCCGGCAGCCAGCCCGGATGCCATTTGCTGAATGGTGGCTGTACCCGGCAGTTGCCGGACACTATCACACCTGTATTTTCAACGTAAAGCGCAGCGTCTGCATTGCGGTGGACCGGGTATGGGAAACGGAAAGAGAGGCACTGAGATCCATCACGAAGTATCCCTTGAAGCGGGAACCTCTTCCTTCGGAGTTTATTGCCATTCTTGCCACCTACATCAAGAGCGGCGATGCAGCGTGAGCCTTTCACAATTACCGTGTGCTTAGGGAAGTAGGAAATAATTGGCACGCAGGGTAAACTTGAAAGCGAAGCGTCATCAGGGGGGAAAAGCTGCCGGCTCTTGTAAATATTGTCAAGGAAAAGCCGCTTCTGCGCCGCTCGATCAGCCCCGCGTCCTCCAGCTCGGAAAGAGCGGTTTTCACGATCATGGGGCTTCTGTCCAGCGCGGCAGCAATCTTCTCTATGGAAAACACAAGATAGATCCTGCCGCCCTCATCCAGCCAGCCGTTAGACTGTGAGAGTGTTGCCCGGTCAAGCAGCAGCGCATACAGCAGCTTCGCCGTCTGGGTCAGGTCTGTTTGCGGCAGGAAGCGGAGATATGGCAGATACGGCGGCAGCCGGGTATCCGCTCTCATATACTCTGTGATAGAATGTCACCTCCTTCGCGGGAATTTGGGGGATAACGAACCGTGACAGCCCTCAGTCAGGCGGTTTCCAGCGTTTTGGCCAGTAATGCGGACAAAGAACAACGATTTCCCGGAAGCTCTGCTTGCAGCCGTGGACACACCCACGGCAAAGGGGATTGTAGGAAATGCGGTTTCGGTGGTCGAGGAAGAACGACCATTCCAGCCGCCGCTGCTTGTTCATTCTCGGCATTTTCACGCTCCTATCTGTCGCCAAAGCGTTACGCTCCGGCAGACGGTCAAACTGTAAATCTCGGTATCATTTTCGGGGGCTTTTCGACCTGTGCGCCCCATTTAAGGAACGGGTGGTATTGCGGTATGGGTAAGTCCCTTCGGCGCGTTCTGTGCGCTTTCGGGAGGGGACATTTACTCCATTTCTGGATTTGAAAACAAATTGTATCTTTTTCGTGCACTGTATTGTATTTCTCGTGCAGATAGCGTATAATGATAGTGCCAGTAGAAAGGGGATGATTTCATGGCTGGAACTACAACAAACATCAGCATCCGAATGGACAGCGACCTGAAAGCACAGGCTGACGCTTTGTTTTCGGAGCTTGGCATGAATCTCACAACGGCTTTCAATATTTTCGTGCGTCAATCGATCCGGGAGGGCGGGATTCCGTTTGAAATCTCCATCAATCAGCCTAACAAGGAGACGATTGCCGCCATGCTGGAAGCAGAAAGGATTGCGAAAGACCCGTCTGTAAAGGGCTATAACGACCTTGACGAGCTTTTTGCCGATCTGAAAAAGTGAGAAAAACAAAGCTGACCGTCAAGCCGACCACGGCGTTCAAGAAGGATTACAAGCTGGCAATCAAGCGCGGACTGCAAATTGAGCTTCTTGAAACCGTGGTCGAAACGCTTGCAATGGGAAACGCGCTGCCGCCTGAGAACAGAGATCATGACTTGACCGGCAACTGGCGTGGACATCGGGAGTGCCACATTCAGCCTGACTGGCTTCTGATCTACCGCATTGAGGACGATGTTCTGGTGCTGACACTTTCCAGAACCGGAACGCACAGCGATCTGTTCGGGAAATGAGCATTGTGCCGCATGGGGAAACCTGTGCGGCATTTTGCTTTTTATAACTCCTGCTCATGTTTCCGTCCGTGTTTCGGCTGCTGCGGCTGTATCGCCATCTGATAGTTGCGCTGCATGGTCATCAGCTCATGCAGCCGGTCGCTTTTCTCGCGGTAATCGTTGTAGCACTCGTTTTTCTCTGAAATGAGAGATTGAATCTCCGCAACGATCTCTTTGCGTTTCGGAAGCTGCTTGGGTGCGCCCAGCTTGTCAAGCTGGCGCTTGGCAGCATCGTTGATGATAAAATCCGCTTCATGCGCGGCATAGAATTTCTGCTTGTCCTTTTCCTTGCGGATCATGCGATACTCCTTGATAACGGGATAGGTGTTGCGGTAATTGTCCATCGCTTCCAGCATGGCCTTTTTGCCCGTCACCTTGGCAGCGGCAGCGTCATAGCGGCTGCGGGCTTCCCTCGCTTCCGTACCGGCAGCATCCACGGCGGCGTTCAGCTTGTCCGGGGACAGAAGATCATGCTCCTGCATGCACATGAAGGTTTTCGATCATGCCTTGAGACTGTGCATCGACGCCCAGCGGTCATAGCCGATGCCCTTGCCCTCGGCGCGTTTTGCTTCGCGGTCAACCATGCGCCCAATGGAAAAGAAGTTTTAGGATAACCTCCTATTTATTACTGCAACCATTGTAGCAGGAGAATAAGTGGAAATCGAATGTGCGGATTCAGTTGAATTAGTTTCAAATTACATCGCTATCTTGTATTTTCCTGCTTAATACGATATAATATCTTTGCGGTGGGCTTTTGGCATCACCAAGGCTAACCGTATGGAAAGTGTCTCCATGCGGTTTTTGTTCCATTTGAGAACTGGCGTTACTATAGTCATGAATCATGGATTATCTTAGTAATTCACAATCCCAGTTAGAAGGTGGATGTGTGATTTATTATTGCACTGATTACTTTATGATAGATTGGCCATCGGTTTAGAAGGCAATGTTTTATACTGATTGCAAAACTAGTATATTGGTTTATGCAAAAAATACTAAAGCCGAAGCAAGGGGTTGGCATATGACAATGCTCAATTCTTAAAGGGAGGGATGTTTATGGAGTTGAGTGGCTGTATGAGCTTGCTCCAAGGATATTTGGAGAATAGTCCTCTCATAGTTTTAGGCTCAGGTGCATCCATGCCATATGAGCTTCCTTCTATGAGTGAGCTTGCAGAAGAAATAAAAAAGTCCGTTGTTGTTGGCTCTGATCCCAATTACAGTGCCTTCTGTTCAGCACTAGACAGTTTGGGATTGGAGGGAGCAATAGATACTTCTACACTTCTGACTGAAACTCTGGACGAAATCCGCAAGGTTGTTTGGAGATCTGTCAACGAAAAGGATCTTCATTATTTTGGTCAGCACCCAATCGAACCGCCAAAAGCACTTGCAGAATTGATTAGGAAAGTACTTTCTCCAACTCCCAATAGAGCTGTTATTGTAACTACCAATTATGATAGACTGGCTGAATATGCTGCTGATGGAGTTGGTGCAACTACAGTAACTGGATTTGAAGGTTCTTTGATTAAGAAAATCGAACTTCCATCAACTGTGTTAAAGATGAGGCGAACAAGAGCCCGTGAAAGAGTTGTTGATATATGGAAAGTTCATGGCTCGTTAGATTGGTTTATGGATTCAGATGGAAATATAGCAGCATTTCCTTTATCACGAGTAATTCCGGATGCATTTCATCCCTTAATCATCCCGCCAGGGAAAGAAAAGTATAGCGCCACTCATGATGAACCATATAGAACGGTGATTGCAGAGGCAGACAGTGCATTTGTACAAGCTGGAGCTTACCTATGTATCGGATATGGGTTCAATGATGAACATATCCAGCCAAAACTTTTAACTCAGATTTCAAAAGGAAAGCCAATTGTTGTGCTGGCAAGGACGATGACAGCTGCTTGTCGAAAGCATATTGCTGATGCAGGAATTCAAAAATATCTCATTTTTGAGCGTGCAGATGATGCACATACCAGAGTGTACGGAAACGGTTGGGAAGAAACCTATGATGGAGCATATTGGTCGCTGGACAACTTTTTAAAAATTTGGTAGGAGGTATAGAATGAGTATATTTGAGTATGCGCCTGAAGAGCTTCTGGGAACTGTTGAAAGTGTAGACACATCTACGGTTATTGTGAAAGTGGAGAATGATGACAAATTACGAGGGTTGCAAGTAAATCATTTAGTCTCCATTCAAAGCTCTAAAATTGGACAGCATCTGATTGGCTTGGTATCAAAAATAATTCGTAAATCGGCATATAACGACCCGGCAGCTGACTTGACCCCAGAGCTTGGCTTCAATATTATTAAGGTCATTCTTATAGGAACACACTTCGACAGAGATGCTGGGAAAGAAAATGTATTCCGTCGATCTCTAGCTACAATCCCGACAATAAATGCAGAGTGCCACCTTATTCATGGGGATAGATTGAAACGCTTTATGCAAGCAATTTCATCAATTCCAGAAGGTGAGAATGTGGTCAGCTTACAAATCGGCAATTATTCTATCGATGAGGAGGCTACTGCATGGCTTAATGGTAACAAACTATTTCAACGGCATGCTGTAATTGTTGGTAGTACAGGATCGGGAAAATCTTGGTGTGTAGCTAAAATACTTGAGCAGGTTGCTTCTCTTAAGTCAGCAGATGCAATACTGTTTGATATTCATGGGGAATACTCAACTTTGCAAGGAGATGGTTTTTCACATCTCAAAGTTGCGGGTCCCAGCGATACAATTGGAGCTGGTACACTTTTTCTTCCATATTGGTTGCTCACATATGAAGAAATGCTATCGCTTATGCTTGATCGGAGTGATAACAATGCTCCTAACCAAGCTATGATGTTTAGCAGTGCTGTTATCGATGGGAAAAAGCAATTCCTTATAGATGCAGGCAAAACGGAGATGGAAGCAAATATTACTTTGGACAGTCCGATTCCCTATAACCTTGAGGCACTTCTCTGCTTTCTGAGATCAAAAGATGTAGAGATGGTTCCAGGAGCCAAGGCGAATACTGAAAAACAAGGTACATACTTTGGTAAACTCACTCGTTTTATTCAGCGGTTGGAAAGCAAGCAAAAAGATAAACGATTAAATTTCATGTTCGCATCACATGACGATCTCCTTAGCTATAATTATATGAGTGTGCTTTGCGGTGAGTTAATGCGACCTTCTGAAGCAGGCAAAAACGGAGTAAAGATCATTGATTTTTCCGAGGTCCCATCAGATGTTCTTCCGCTGATAGTTTCTCTTATTGCCCGTGTAATTTTTTCTGTTCAACAGTGGACAACAGCTGAACATCGACATCCTATTGCAATTTTTTGTGATGAGGCTCATTTGTACATTCCGGCCAACACCGAAAAGAGTATTGATGATGCAAGTTTGGTGACTTTTGAACGTATTTCTAAGGAAGGTAGAAAGTATGGTATCGGCTTAGTTGTAATTTCGCAGAGACCTTCCGAAGTAAATCGCACTGTACTGAGCCAGAGCAACAATTTTATTGCAATGCGCCTTACCAATATCGACGACCAGTCTGTTGTTAAACGACTCCTGCCAGACAGTTTGGGAGACTATGCAGATATGCTTCCAATCTTAGATATTGGTGAAGCGTTAGTTGTTGGGGATGCAAGTTTGTTGCCAAGCAGAATACGAATCGCACCACCTAACATGAAACCTAGAAGTGCAACTATCGATTTTTGGGATGAGTGGTCCAAAGAATCAACCGATGTGGATATTTCTGCTGCAATAGAGGCACTTAGAAAGCAATCAAAATAAAACATGGCATCTTTGCTTTTGCTTTGCTGACTGCGTCAATGATAGCTTTTCGATATCAGAGAGTAGCCGTCTATGGTTCATAAATAGGTCATCTGCTTTGAAATTAGGTCGGTAATACTTGTGGCATTCAGTAGCAGATGTGTGCCTCATATGGCAAAAAAGCGCCATCTCGGAATCACTTCCAAGACGGCGCTTTTCTGTTGTGGATCAGAGCGAACACTTCACGGCGAAACCGCCGCTGAAGAAATAGGTGTTCGTCCAATACCTGTTTGGTGGACCTGAAGAGACTCGAACTCTCGACCTCTCGGATGCGAACCGAACGCTCTCCCAGCTGAGCTACAGGCCCTTATTGACTTTTTTGGCGGCATAGATGCGAACCATCTGCCGGACGCTTGCGCTACATCCCCAAATTTGGGGGCATAGAATTGAACCGTTCGCTCTCCCAGCTGAGCTACAGGCCCATTTATGAAGCTGTGCTGTTTCCCGTGCGGTGCTATGACCCGGAAAACATAGATATTATAGCGGCGTTTGGTACGTTTGTCAAGGCTTTCTTTCAAATCCCCGCGCAGATTGGATCTGCGCGGGGATCTCTGGTTTTACACGCCCAGCTTGTTGCGGCGGATGATCTCAGCCTCGTCGGGAGTGGTGGTGGAGGTGTAGCCCTCCAGCGGGATCAGGCGGGCGTTGACCGCGTCGATGATCCACTCGGCATACGGGAAGAAATACTTGTCGAACTCGTGCGGCGGGGTGATCCAGTTGCGCGCGCCGATGACGACGGGAGGCGCATCCAGATAATCGAAGCACATATTCGTCAGATTCTCCGCGATCTCGTTGAGGAACGTGCCTCTTGCGCAGGCGTCGGAGGCCAGGACGACACGGCCGGTCTTCTTGACGGACGCGATGAGGTCGGTATAATCCAGCGGGACAAGCGACGGCATATTGATGACGTCGGCCTCGATGCCGTATTTCTCGGAGAGCGTCTTGGCTGCGTCGAACGCGCGGTAGAGCGTTGCGCCGATGGTGAGGATGGTGAGATCCTTGCCATCGCGAACCTTATTGACCGCGCCGGGGGCCCACTCGTACTCTTCGGCGGGAACGCCGCCCTCGTGGAACTCTTCGCCCTTGCCGTAGATACGCTGGGACTCGAAGATGACGCAGGGATCGGTGCCGTTCAGAGCCGCCTGCATGATGCCCTTGGCCTCATACGGGGTAGCCGGGAAGAAGACCTTCAGACCGGGGATGTGGGAGACGATGGCGACCCAGTCCTGAGAATGCTGCGCGCCGTACTTTGCGCCGACGGACATACGCAGGATCATCGGCATCTTGAGAATACCGGCGGACATGGCCTGCCACTTGGACATCTGGTTGAAGACCTCGTCGCCTGCGCGGCCCAGGAAGTCGCAGTACATCAGCTCGACGACCGCGCGGCCGCCGCACATACAATAGCCGACGGCGGTGCCGACGATAGCAGCCTCGGAGATTGGGGAGTTGAACAGGCGGGAGTGCGGGATCACGTCCATCAGGCCGCGGTAGACGGCGTATGCGCCGCCCCAGTCGCGCACGTCTTCGCCATAGGCGACGAGCGTGGGATCCTCGTAATACTTGTTGATCAGCGGCTCAAAGATAGCGTCGCGGATGTTGTAGACCTTCATGTCGGAGAACTTATTGCCGTCCTGATCGAACGCATAGTGCTCCTTCTTGGCAAGGTCTGCATAGCGCTTGCAGCTCTCCTTCGGGCCGGTGACGTTCAGCTTCTGACCGGGCGCGCCCATGGAGCGGACATGCTCGTTGGAGAACATGAGGTTCGCCAGATAGTCCGGGTTCTTGTCGAAGTCGACATACGGAGAAATCTCCTTGTCGTCGGCTGCACGGCAGATCATGGTCATGCGGTCGGCGGTGTCCTGCAGGAGCTTGGCGAAGAACTCGTCGGACTCGACGCCTGCTTCCACGAGGGCCTCGCGGAACTTGACGATCGGGTCATGGCTGCGCCAGTCCTCGATCTCCTCCTTGGTGCGGTACGCGTTCTGGTCGGAGGTGGAGTGGCCGACGAGACGATAGGTCACGACGTCGAGCAGGACGGGGCCTTCGTTATTCTTGATCAGCTCCATCTTGCGCTTGTACGCGTCGATGACAGCCAGCGGGTTCCAGCCGTCGACACGCTCGGCGTGCATCTGGCTCGGGGTGATGCCTGCGCCGAGACGGGCGGGCATATTGTAGGCCATGGTTTCGCCCATGGTCTGGCCGCCCATGCCGTAGAAGTTATCAAAGACGTTGAAGATGATGGGCAGACCGCCCTTGCGGCCTTCTTCCCAGAGGGTCTTGAACTGGTCCATGGCGGAGAAGTTCATGGCCTCGTAAACCGGGCCGCAGCCGAGGGACGCATCGCCGATGTTGCAGACGACGACGCCCTTCTTGTCGTTGTTCTTCTGGTACAGCGCAGCGCCCGTTGCGATCGGAGCGGAGCCGCCGACGATGGCGTTGTTCGGGTAGATGCCGAACGGCAGGAAGAACGCGTGCATGGAGCCGCCCATGCCGTGATGGAAGCCGTTTTCACGGGCAAAGATCTCGGCGACGGTGCCATAGAGCAGGAAGCGGATGGCCAGCTCCTTGACGTCGCTGGTGTCGGCAAACTTCTTGACAGCTGCGAGGGTCTTGCCGCCGAGGAAGCTTTCCATGGTCTGCATCAGCTCTTCGTCGGAGAGCTTGTTGATGCAGCTGAGGCCCTTGGACAGGATCTCGGAGTGGCTTCTGTGAGAACCGAAGGTGATGTCGTCCTTGTTCAGCAGATATGCTTCGCCGACGCAGGAGGCCTCCTGGCCGTAGCTCAGGTGCGCGGGACCGGGGTAGGTCGTCTCGACGCCGTTATAGTTGGCCTGTGTCTTGATGAGCGTGAGCATATGCTCGAACTCACGGCAGATCGCCATATCGCGGTAGATGCGGATGAGATCTTCCTTGGTGTAATTGCCCTCGTCCAGTTCCTGCTTGATGGTCTTGTTGTACTGGCAGACGGGAATATCTTCAAAGTGGATATAGCCGGGTTCGCGGACTTTTACGGGATCGATATACAAAGATTTCGGCATAATTTCGTCCTTCCTTTCTCTTACTTGGCAAGCAGCGTCATGAAGTTCTCAAGGCTCTTGCACAGCTCGCTCATGTAGCGCGCGGCAGGTGCGCCGTCGATGACTCTGTGATCGAAGGTCAAAGACAGGCCCATGGCCGGGTACGTCTCAATGACGCCGTCCTTCGCGGACTTGATCTTCGTCTGGATATTGCAGACGCCGAGAATGCCGGTCTGAGGCGGATTGATCACAGGCGTGAACGCCTCGCAGCCGAACGAGCCGATGTTGGAGATGGTGAAGGTCGCGCCGGACATATAATCGGGGCTGAGCTTGCCTTCGCGGGCCTCGGCGGCAAGCCGCTTGGCTTCCATGGACAGCTCGAGCAGCGTCATCTGGTCGGCGTTAAAGATCGTGGGGACGATCAGACCGCGCGGGGTGTCGCAGGCGAAGCCGAGGTTGACGGTATTGAAGTGACGGACGACGTTCTCTTCGATGACGTTTGCATTCAGATCCGGGCAGGACTTGATGGTCTTTGCAACGGCAAACATGACCATGTCGTTGAGGCTGACCTTGCCCATGGGCGCGTCAAGCGGCTTGAGCATGGCGCGGTAGGCCTGGATCTGGGTCGCGTCGAAGGAATACTGCTGGGTGAGCTGCGCCATGGTGGACAGGCTCTTCGTCATGGACTTGGCCGTGGCCTTGCGCACGGGGCTCCACTTGACATCCTCAAAGTCGGCGGCAGCGGGCGCTGCTGCGGCAGGTGCTGCATACGCGGCGGCTGCGCCGGAGGCGATCAGCTTGTCGATATCGCGCTCGATGATGCGGCCGTTGGGGCCGGTGCCGGTGGCAAGGGCCGGGTTGACATTGTTCGCGACGGCCTTGGCCATAGCGCGCGGAGAAATGGCCTTCAGCTCGGCTGCGGCGGCAGGCGCTGCGGCAGCTGTGGGCGCGGCTTCTTCTGCGGCGGGAGCGGCTGCGGGAGCCGGAGCCTCTGCGCCGGGCTTCAGGAACTCATACGCGTCGCCGGGGTTGCCGACTGCGCAGACGTTGGCAAGGCACGGAACCTCGTCGCCGTCCTCAAAGAACTTTGCAAGCAGCGTGCCGGAAGCAGTGGATTCGCATTCGAACTCCGCCTTGTCGGTTTCGTAGGTGAACAGAACGTCGCCGGCGCTGACGGGATCACCGACATTCTTCTTCCACTCGCCAATGATGCAAGATTCGACTGTAATGCCTTCCTTGGGCATCAATACGCCTTCTGCCATAAGTGTTTCACTCCTATTTTAATCTCAATAAAAATTATTTGTTGGCCAGCAGATACTTCTCTGCTTCCGGGCTCCACAGGCCGTTGTGGCGCTTGGTGATCTCGTCGAGCTTGGCAAACAGCGGATCTGTCTCGCCCAGCTTGCCGAAGTCGGCGATGGCCGTCAGGGGCAGCTCGATCTGCGTGTAGATGAGCTTCTTGCCGCCGGGGATCTTCGGCAGGTTCAGAACGGTGTCGACGACAGCGTTCAGGCCGCCGATGTGGGTGATCATGGCAGCGGGGTTGATCTTGCCGGAGGTCATCATCTCGATGGCTTCCTTCATGTCGCTGGTGTTGCCGCCGGAGGTGCCGACCACATGGGTGTAGAGATAATGAACGTTGTACCAGTTGAATTCTGCCTTGAACTGGCTGTTGGTCGGGCCTGCGAAGAAGTTGAGGCACCCGTCGAAGCCGAGGATATCGCCGGCCTGCTCGACAACGGGACGAACCGGTGCGAAGCAGATGACATCGTCATAGCCGGTGCCGCCGGACAGCTCACGCAGGTAGTTGGTGTCGCAGCCGGGCTTGGCGGTGTTGACATAGTGCAGCTCAACGCCCATTTCCTTTGCGTGCTCAACGGTATAGATGCTCTGGGCGCGTTCGAGTCTGGCGTCGTCAATGTCGGTGATGACGAGCAGGCTCGGGCGGCGGTCGCAGTGCAGCGCGTAGTCGATCGCGCCGAGGCCCATGGGGCCGACGGAGGCGAGCATGGCCATCTTGCCGCCCTCGACGATGCCCATCTGATGCTCATAGGAGCCGGGCTTGGTATGGTACATGGCATGGAACGTGCCGATGATGCAGCTCATGGGTTCTGCCAGAGAGCCGTAGAAATACGTGTCGGAGTTGTACGGCAGCAGGTTGTCGGTCAGCAGCGTCTCGATGGGGATGTTGGAATACTGGCTGTCGCCGCCGCAGTACTGGTAGGAGTAGCCGGGAGCCAGCTGGGAGCCCTTGTAGAAATGCGCGGGCTGGATGGCGAAGCCCTGGCCGGGCTTATACTTGTTCTTCCAGTTTTCACCGACCTCGGTGATCACGCCGCAGAATTCATGGCCGACGATTGTGGGATGCTCCGCAACGTCGTTCGGGACGCGCTTGTGATCCTCACCCTCGACTGCGGCCTTGTAGGTCGACATACAGATCGAGTCGGAAATGACCTTGACCTGAACGTCATCCGGGCCGACCTGCGGCAGCTCGATCTCCTCCAGGCGGAGGTCCATTTTGCCATGGATACGGACAGCTTTCGTTTTCATACGTTCCATTCCTTTCTTGCATTTACCTTGCATAAATCATCCAACCAAAAATGGGATTGTGTTGGTTTGTATTGATTTCACCTTATTGTAGCGCAAGAATCCCAAAGTGTCAACGACAAATCCCGCATTCCGGTGCGGGATTGCGTTGTTTTTTGTGGGAGCACTTTGCATCCCCCTCCCCTGCCGGACACGGCGGGCAGAAAATGGCTCCCCTGAAAGGGGAGCCGGGGTGCTGGCGCGCCAGTGCTGATATTGTTACCCCTGCACCCTGCGCAGCGTGAGGGTATAGCTGTACTGCGTCCGCACAGAATCGGTTATGGTGTCGGTATAGGTATAATCGACCGCGACGCCGTCCACGACGGTATGATATTCGGAAAATACGCTGTCGCACAGCTCGGACGCAGCCGTCTGCAGGGGCTTATCGAGCAGGATGTGCCCCTTTTCTGCTCCGGCAAATGCAAACAGGGCGTACTGCATCACATCACCGGACGGGACGCTGATCCAGCCGTCCTCCTCGCCGCCCGCAGCGTGGTAGACAATGCCCGTCAGGACGCCGTTTTCTGTCTGGTATTCCAGCTGCGGCAGGCGGTCGTTGAACATGACGGTCGTTGTCCCACCGTTCGATTGAAAGCTCGATTCTTCCTTCCAACGGCCGTTTTCGTCCAATTCAACATCATAGTCCCCGAACTGACGCAGGATCGTGTTGTAATTCTCCGCAAACTGCGCAACAGTCAGCTCCCCGCGGTAAACCGGGCCGACCGGCAGCAGTACGCGCAGTACGCCGCCCGCGAGCAGCAGCGCCGCAAGCACAGCTGCCGCCGCAAAGCGCCATCCGGCGTGATCGCGGATGGTCTGCTCGGAGCCGTCCTCCCACGGAAGCGCCTTCCCCTGCTGCTCGTCGGTATAGCTGACATACAGGCGGTACAGGCGGAAAAACGGCAGATTCAGCCGGATCCCGTACCAGAACAGGTACGCCGTGCGCTCCCGGCCCTCCGCATAGGTCAGCTTTCTGCCGTCCGGGCTTGTCACGCGCAGGCCGAAGAGCCATTTGCCGGGCGTCGTGCCAAACCGGGACAGCAGCAGCGGCTCCAGCAGGAACATCGTGCCGAGCGTCAGAAGCTCCAGAAACAGCATGCCGCCCCGGCTGTTTTTCAGCATGTTGAAGCCAAGAGCCGGCAGGAGCAGCATCCACAGCGTCCGGTAGATCTGGCCGTCGAGCAGGCGCGCGAAGAAGCGCTGCCACGGAAAATGCTCCTTCGGAAGCGTATCACGTTCGAGCACGCGCTCGGTCTGCATTTCATCGAGATACGGCCTTGCGTCGAGCGTCCGGAACTGCGCATGCGCCTGCCGGAGCCGTCCGGCGATCTCCCCCGCCCGGTCAAGCGCTGCCTTTTCCTTCTGTATGGCCATAATACGCGCGGAAAGCGCCGCATCCAGCTCTGTTTCGCCGCGCACGATCGCCTCGATCTCCTCGGCCGAATAGGACGAGCCGCAATAGTCGCATTCGAGCTTCCCGGACGCGCCGACAAAGTGCAGCGGGCCGGTACACGCGGGACATTTGTAATTCGTGATCTGGTCTGCCATGCAGATATTTCGCCTCCTTTGATGGCTCTGCCCGCGCCAAAGGCGCGGGCAGAAAACTCAATTAAAGAACGATATCGCCCTCGTCAAACGGGTCGCCGCATTCGGGGCAGAACTTGGGCGGGTGGGTCGGATCCTCCGGCTCCCAGCCGCACTTGTCGCACTTGTACTTGGGTGTTCCGGCGGGCTTGGGCTTGCCGCACTCGGAGCAGAACTTGCCCTTGTTCACCGCGCCGCAGGAGCAGGTCCAGCCTGCCGCCGCGGGGGCCGCCTGCTGCTGCGCGCCCTGCTGATAGAGGGTGCCCATCTGCGCGCCTGCCATGCCGCCGGCCATGCCCATGCCCATGAACGCGCCGACCGCGCCGTTCGGGTTCGCCGCCGCCGTCTTCATCGCGTCGCCGGTCGCGCCCGCGAGATGTGCCGCCGCGCGGGTCGGGTCCATAAACGCCGCGTTGCGCTGCATCTCCTTGATCATCTTCTCGTCTTCCTCGTTTGCCGTGACGGAGGAAACGCCGAAGGAGACGACCTCGATGCCGCGCAGATCGCGCCACTTGGCGCTCAGCGCCTCGTTGAGCGCGTCCGCCAGCTCGACCGTGTGGCCGGGCAGCGCGGAGTAGCGGATGCCCATCTCGCTGATCTTCGCGAACGCGGGCTGGAGCGCGGTGAGCAGCTCGGTCTTGAGCTGGCTGTCGAGATTCGAGCGGTCATAGTCCTCGCTCACGTTGCCGCAGACGTTCGTGTAGAACAGGAGCGGGTTGGCGATGTGGTAGCTGTACTCGCCGAAGCAGCGGATGCCCACGTCGATGTCGATCGCCGCGCGCTGATCCACGACGCGGAACGGGACGGGAGACGCCGTGCCGTACTTATTGCCGATGAGCTCCTTCGTGTTGAAGTAGTAAACGCGCTGGTCCTTCGGCGCTTCGCCGCCGAAGGTGAAACGCTTGCCGATGTTGCGGAAAACGTCGCCGATGCCGTCGCCCAGCTTGCCGGAGAAGATGCTCGGCTCGGTGGAGGAATCGTAGAGAAATTCGCCCGGCTCGGCGCAGACCTCGATGATGCGACCCTGATCCACGATCATCATGCACTGACCGTCGGCCACGGCGATGACGCTGCCGTTGGAGATCACGTTGT
>OMBK01000431.1_pt1 | contig 22916 bp, 19 predicted proteins | sample 1644881 | NCBI WGS metagenome assembly OMBK01 (sample SAMEA103958132, study PRJEB25191) | human gut metagenome | biome: human-associated habitat [ENVO:00009003]; feature: intestine environment [ENVO:2100002]; material: feces | place: Germany | collected 2013/2015
GGATCGAAATAGGCGGGGTTCGGGGCGAACGAAGCCCCCGCGGAGTGCTCGATGCCCTGATCCACGGGCAGGATCGAGACATAGCCCGTGCCGCCCAGCCGTCCGTTGGAGAGAATCCATTGCAGGCTGCCCAGCGTACGGACGCTGCGGTCGGATTCGGCCCAGATGCGGTCCACGGTGTCGGGTCCCGGCAGGTACAACGACTTTTTGTCGATGGTGCGGCATACGTGGGAGAGGTAGTAGCCGGCCTGCTCCCCTAAAATTTCAACTGTCTTGCTCATAATCGCTGTGTTTTGGTCATTTTACGAATCCCGTGCAATTCCGGGTCCAATCAGGTCCCGTTTACGGCCTAAAAGTTACCGAAAAATCCGGGAGGTTGTTCCCGACGCGGAAGGCGGAGCGCGGATTCGGACCGAATGGTACAGAGGTAGGACAGAAATGCGAAGCGGGCGCGCCCGTTCAGGGCATGCGGCGAGGCCCGTTCAAAGCGTTCCGGCTGCTGCGGGCCGGACTACGCAGGGACACAAACCGTCCCGGACGCAGAATTTACCACCCGGAGCGGACAAAAGTCCGAAATCCGGATACCTATTTTTTGTTGTTGCGGTACTCGGTGGGCGATTCCCCCGCGTGCTTCTTGAAAAAACGCCCGAGGTAGGACTGGTCGGGAAACCGGAGCCGGTAGGCGATCTCCTGCACCGAAAGGTCGGTCGACTGGAGCATCATCTTGATCTCCAGCATCACCGAACGGTCGATGAACTCCTTGGCCGAACTGTGCGCCACGCTGCGCACGATGGTCGACAGGTAACGGGTCGAAATGCAGAGTTTGTCGGCATAAAACGACACTTCGCGCTCCTGGGCGCAATGCTCGTGCACGAGAGCGACGAAACGGTGGAACAGCTCCGACTGCCGCGTGGTCGTCTCCGGCACGCGGTGCTGCCGGGCTGCGAAACGCTGCATCTTGTCGTAACTCTCCAGCAGCAGATTCTGCAAACGGTTCTTGATGATCGTATTGCGGAACACGTTGCCGCGGTCGCGGTAGGTGTAGGCCGCCATCTGGAGCCAGATCGAAGCCCCCTCGACGATCCGCTGGGGCGGACGGGAGATCGGACGCTCGCGCAGGGCGTGGAAAAACGAAGGGTCCATCCGGAAGGCCGCCTCGGAAAAGAGATCCCGCGAAAACGAGCAGTAGGCCGCCCTGAAATCCTCCGTGCGGTCGGTGAGCATGAAGATAGATCCGGGCAGCAGCAGCACCATCGTATTGCGGCGCACCTGCCCCTGGTACTGGTTGACGGTGGCGTCGGCGCTGCCGCTGCGACAGAAGAGAATCGCACCTCCTTCCACACGGCAGGCGTAATTGCCGAAAAAGGCGAAATCGGATTCGCCCACAACAAATTGCTCCTCGGGAGTGGTGATTAGCGGATTGACCTGTGGCATACAATTCTTTTTTCGAACAAAAATAATGAAATTTTCGATAAATATTCCATTTTTATTCCGAAAAGTACCAATTCTGTTCGCAATAAAGGGTACATTGATACCGTTTTTAAAATACTTTTGCACCTGAAAAAGTTTTTTAGTCCAATTAGTTAAAGGAATTGTTATGAAGCAAACATTTGTGAAAGCTGCCGTTTTGGCATGCTGCATGGCGGCCGTCGGATGCAAACAGGCTCCGATGACAATGGGCCCCGGCGAATACGCCGTAATGACCATCGCCACCACCGACCGGGAAATCCCGAGCAACTACTCGGCGACGATCCGCGGCCGTCAGGACATCGCAATCTATCCGCAGGTTTCGGGAACGATCTCACAGCTCTGCGTCAACGAAGGTCAGAAAGTCGCCAAGGGACAGACCCTTTTCATCATCGACCAGGTTCCCTACAAAGCCGCCTTGCAGACCGCCGAGGCCAACGTCGAGGCCGCCAAAGCCGGCGTAGCCACCGCACAGCTCACCTACGACAGCAAGAAGGAGCTTTTCGCCCGCAACGTCGTTTCGCAGTTCGACCTCTCGACGGCCAACAACAACCTGCTGACAGCCAAGGCCCAGCTCGCACAGGCCGAGGCACAGCGCGTGAACGCCGCCAACAACCTCTCCTATACGGTCGTGAAGGCTCCGGCCAACGGCGTGGTGGGAACGCTGCCGTACCGCGTCGGCGCGCTGGTGAGCGCTTCGATCCCGCAGCCGCTAACCACCGTATCGGACAACTCGGAGATGTACGTCTACTTCTCGATGACCGAAAACCAGCTCCTGGCCCTGACACGCCAGTACGGCTCGATCGCCGAAACGCTCAAGAGCATGCCGGGCGTACAGTTGCAGCTCAGCGACGGTTCGACCTACGACCAGACGGGCCGCGTGGAGTCGATCAGCGGCGTCATCGACACCTCGACGGGCAGCGTGCAGCTCCGCGCGGCGTTCCCCAACCCGAACGGACTGCTGCACAGCGGCGGCGCGGGCAACATCATCCTGCCGAGCATCTACAAGGATTGCATCGCCGTTCCGCAGGCCGCGACGTTCGAACTCCAGAACAAAGTATATGTATATAAAGTGATGGACGGCAAGGCCTCTTCGGCGATGATCGACGTCGAGAAGATCTCGAACGGCCGCGAGTATATAGCACGCGCGGGACTCGTGCCGGGCGATGTGATCGTTGCCGAAGGCGTGGGTCTGCTGCGCGAAGGCACGCCCATCGTTCCGAAGGGCCAGGCCGCAGCAGCCGCTGCCGCAGCTCCCGCAACCGACGAGTCCGCCGCTCAAACCCAAACCGAGAAGGAGGAATAACCTATGACACTCAAGCATTTCATAGAACGACCCGTATTGGCGTCGGTCATATCAATCGTAATCGTAATCGCCGGTCTGATCGGTCTGGCGACACTGCCCGTCGAGCAGTATCCCGACATCGCGCCCCCGACGGTCATGGTGCGCGCCTCCTATCCGGGAGCCAGCGCCGAAACGATTCAGAAGTCGGTCATCGTACCGCTCGAACAGGCCATCAACGGTGTGGAGGACATGACCTACATGACCTCCAGCGCAGCCGTCGGCAGCGCCTCCGTGACGATCTATTTCCGCCAGGGAACCAACGCCGACATGGCGGCCGTCAACGTGCAGAACAAAGTGTCACGCGCCACCGGCCAGCTTCCTCCCGAGGTCACGCAGATCGGTGTGACGACCATGAAGCGCCAGACCTCGATGGTCAAGATTTTCTCGCTCTACAGCCCCGATGACTCCTACGACGAGACCTTCCTGTCGAACTACCTGAAGATCAACGTCGAGCCGCGCATCCAGCGTATCCGCGGCGTCGGCGAGGTGTTCACCCTCGGCGCAGAATACTCGATGCGCGTCTGGCTGAAGCCCGACGTAATGGCCCAGTACAAGCTCATCCCGTCGGACGTGACGGCGGCGCTGGCCGAGCAGAACATCGAATCGGCGACCGGTACGCTGGGCGAGAACTCCCAGAACACGTTCCAGTACACGATGAAATACCGCGGACGCCACCAGACGCCCGAAGAGTTCGGTGAAATCGTGCTGCTCTCGAAGCCCGACGGCACGCTCCTGCGTCTGAAGGACATCGCCGACATCGAACTGGGCAGCGAATCCTACGCTTACAAAGGTTACACCAACGGCCATCCGGGCGTCAGCACGATGATCTTCCAGACGGCCGGTTCGAACGCCACGCAGGTCGTGAACGACGTCAACGCCCTGCTCGACGAATTGCAGGCCGAACTGCCGAAAGGCATCACCATCGCACATCTCCAGAGCGTGAACGACTTCCTCTACGCCTCGATGAAAGAGGTGGTCAAAACCCTGTTCGAGGCCATTCTCCTCGTGATCCTGGTCGTGTACGTCTTCCTGCAGGACATCCGCTCAACGCTCATCCCCACGGTGTCGATTCTCGTGGCGCTGATCGGAACCTTCGGCTTCCTCGCATTCGCCGGATTCTCGATCAACCTGCTGACCCTCTTCGCGCTGGTTCTTGCGATCGGTACGGTCGTCGACGACGCCATCATCGTCGTCGAAGCCGTGCAGGCACGCTTCGACGCGGGCTACAAATCCTCCTACATGGCGACCATCGACGCCATGTCGGGTATCACATCGGCCATCGTGACCTCGACGCTGGTCTTCATGGCCGTGTTCATCCCCGTCGCCATGATGGGCGGAACGTCGGGCGTCTTCTACACGCAGTTCGGTATCACGATGGCCGTGGCCGTGGGTCTTTCGGCCGTCAACGCCCTTACGCTGTCGCCGGCGCTCTGCGCCATGATCCTGAAGCCGTACCTCGACGAGAACGGCGAGATGCGCGACAACTTCGCGGCGCGTTTCCGCAAGGCCTTCAACACGGCATTCGGAGCCTTGGTCAACAAGTACAAGCACGGCGTGATGCTCTTCATCAAGCACAAGTGGCTGATGTGGTCGACGCTCGGCCTGACCATCGCGGCGCTGGTTCTGCTGATGAACACCACCAAGACGGGTCTGGTTCCCGACGAGGACCAGGGTACGATCATGGTCAACGTCACCACGGCCCCGGGTTCCTCGCTCGCCGAGACCCACAAGGTCATGGAGCAGGTTTCGCAGCGCATCAACGGCATTCCGCAGATTCGCGACTACATGCAGGTGGCAGGTTACGGCATGATCGCCGGACAGGGTTCGTCGTACGGTATGGCCATCATCAAACTCAAGGACTGGGACGAGCGTCCGAACAAGGAGGATGACGTGAACGCCGTCATCGGCCAGATTTACGGCCGCACCGCCGACATCAAGGACGCACAGATCTTCGCCGTGGCTCCGCCGATGATCTCGGGTTACGGAACCTCGACCGGTTTCTCCATGCACCTGCAGGACAAGACCGGCGGCGACCTGACCGAATTCTACAATATTTACCTGCAATTCATCGGCGCGCTGAACCAGCGTCCGGAGATCGCCCGCGCATACTCGACCTTCAACATCAACTTCCCGCAGTACATGGTGGACATCGACGCGGCGAAGGCCAAGCGTGCCGGCATATCGCCGACCTCGATCCTCTCGACGCTGGCAGGCTACTACGGCGGCCAGTATGTTTCGAACATCAACCGGTTCTCGAAGATGTACTACGTGACGATGCAGGCCGATCCGAAATACCGCCTCGACACCGAGTCGCTCAACAACGTCTACGTGCGTTCGAGCAGCGGCGAGATGGCTCCCCTGGGCCAGTTCGTAAATCTGACGAGGGTTTACAGCTCCGAGGTGCTGAACCGCTTCAACATGTACAGTTCGATCGCCGTGAACGGTACGGCCGCCGACGGTTATTCGTCGGGCGACGCCATCCGGGCCATTCAGGAAACGGCCGCGCAGGTGCTTCCGAAGGGCTACGGTTACGAGTTCGACGGCATCACGCGCGAGGAGGCCCAGACGGGCAGCAACACGGTCATCATCTTCGGTATCTGTATCCTGCTGATCTACCTCATCCTGAGCGCGCTGTACGAGAGTTTCCTCATTCCGTTCGCCGTCATTCTGTCGGTTCCGTGCGGTCTGATGGGTTCGTTCCTGCTCGCCAAGATGATGGGACTGGAGAACAACATCTACCTCCAGACGGGTATCATCATGCTGATCGGTCTGTTGTCGAAAACGGCCATCCTGATCACGGAGTACGCCGCCGACCGCCGCGCCGCGGGCATGAGCCTCTCGCAGGCCGCCGTGTCGGCCGCCAAAGCCCGTCTGCGTCCCATTCTGATGACCGTCCTCACCTGCGTGTTCGGTATGATCCCGCTGGTGCTCTCGCACGGCGTAGGCGCAAACGGCAACTCGACCCTCGGTGCAGGTGTCATCGGCGGTATGATCGTAGGTACGCTGGCGCTGCTGTTCCTCGTGCCGACGCTGTTCATCGTCTTCCAGACGTTGCAGGAGAAAGTCAAGCCCCTGGAATTCGATCCCGATCCGCAGTGGGCCGTGCGTGCCGAACTGGAAGAGTGTAAAAACGAGAAAGAGGAGGAGTAACACATGAAAAAGATCCTGATTATATGCGCCGCGGCGGCGCTGACCGGCTGCGGCATCTACAAACCCTATACCCGTCCCGAGGTGACGACCGCAGGACTGTACGGATCGGCGGAGACCGCCGACACGACCACCCTGGGCGACATCCGCTGGCAGGAAATGTTCACCGATCCCCAGTTGCAGGCGCTTATCGCGCTTGCGCTGGAGAACAACACCGACCTGCTGTCGGCAGGCTGGCGCGTGAAGGAGGCCGAGGCGACACTTAAATCGGCGCGTCTGGCCTACCTGCCGTCGTTCAACTTCGCCCCGCAGGGCAGCTTGAGCAGCTTCGACGGCGGACCGACGGCGAAAACCTATTCGATTCCCGTGACGGCCAGCTGGCAGATCGACATCTTCAACGGACTGACCAACGCCAAGCGCAAGGCCAAGGCGCTCTACGCCCAGAGCAAGGAGTACGAGCAGGCCGTGAAGACGCAGCTGATCTCGGGCGTGGCCAATCTCTACTACACGCTGCTGATGCTCGACAGCCAGTACGAGGTGACGGAGGAGACGGCCGCCAAATGGCGCCAGAGCGTCGAGGCGATGCGCGCCCTGAAAGAGGCGGGCTACGCCAACGAGGCCGGAGTGGCCCAGTACGAGGCCAACACGCTGGCCATCGAGGCATCGCTGCACGACCTGGGCTACCAGCGTACGCAGGCCGAGAACTCGCTCTGCTCGCTGCTGGGAGAGGTTCCGCACACCATCGCACGCGGACGTCTCGAAAACCAGCAGCTGCCCGACGACCTGACGGTCGGCGTACCCCTGCTGATGCTTTCGAACCGTCCCGACGTACGTTCGGCCGAGTATTCGCTCATGCAGTCGTACTACGCCACGGCGAGCGCCCGTTCGGCCCTCTATCCCTCGATCACGCTGAGCGGCACAGTGGGCTGGACCAACAATAGCGGCGCAGGCATCGTCAATCCCGGCAAGCTGATCTGGAACGCCGCAGGATCGCTCCTGCAACCGATCTTCAACGCCAACGCCAACCGTGCCCGCGTGAAGATCGCCAAGGCGCAGCAGGAGGAATCGAAGCTGTCGTTCCAGCAGACGCTGCTCAACGCAGGCGCCGAGGTCAACAACGCCCTCACGCAGTGCCAGTCGGCCCGCGCCAAGGCGGACCTCCGCGTGCGGCAGATCGAAGCGCTGGAGCGCGCCGTGGAGTCGACCGAACTGCTGATGCAGCACGGCTCGACCACCTACCTCGAAGTGCTGACCGCACAGCAATCGCTGCTTTCGGCACAGCTGTCGCAGATCGCAGACCGTTTCGACGAAATCCAGGGAACCGTGAACCTCTACCAGGCTCTCGGCGGCGGACGTGACATTACGGAGGAAAAATAATGAAACGGGGAGTGACCAAAGAGGAGATCATCCACGCTACGCAGGAGCTTATCGCCCGGAACGGCATCCGTGCCGTCCGGGTCGATGAGATCGCGCAGACGCTGGGAATCTCGAAACGCACCCTGTACGAAATGTTCACCGACAAGAATGACCTCGTAAGCGCATGCCTCGACGCCATGAGCCACCAGCAGCGGGAACGCATCGTCGCCTGCCGCAAACGGCGCGGCGGCAATCCGCTGCAAAAGGTGCTCCGGCTGACGAACGAATACATCGACAACCTCTATACGGTAGACCACCGTTTCCTGTCGGACATCAGCCGCAAGATCATCTTCGCGGAGCACTACGACGAGCACCGGGAATTCTGGCGCAGGGAACTGACCGACTACCTCGAAACCTGCCGCCAGGAACAGCTTCTGCTGCCCGAAATCGACGCCCCGGCATTTGCCGAGCAGTTGATGAGCACGATCCTCGACCTGCGCCTGAACGGCACGGTCCGCGAGGAACTCCGGCTCTTCTGCCGGACGATACTCCGCGGCGCGGGGACCCGGAAGGGCATCGAACTGATCGACCGCAAACCGTGAGTTTCGCAATACGCCTGTAAAAAAGCCCCGCAGCCGAACTGCGGGGCTTTTTTACGCCCGGAAACGACATGGCCGCCGGACGCCCGAGGCCCGCAGACCTCTGCGAAGCGAAGCCGCGGGTTCCCGCGGAGTTTCAAAGCCTGCGGTCCCCGGGCCTGCGGAAGCCCCGCACGGCCCGGCCGTCCTCGATACCCGCGCAGCCCTCGGTCCGCCGGCATCTTCCGGATGCGAAAAAGGCTGCGAATCGTTCGCAGCCTCTTCCCATAACAGGTCGTTTTCTCAATAGATCCTACCGGCATCGGCGCTCTCCAGATACCACTCCGCGTGCTCCGCGCCGTTGGACGAGGCCCATGCCATGAAGTATTCGTAGACGCCGCGGATGTCGTTCGTCTCGGCAGGGTAGCGGAACTCGCCCGGAATCATCAGCGCCCACATCATGTAGTTGTTCTTGGTCTGGTCGCCCTCCGTCACGAAGAACTTGTAGGGATCCGAAGGCAGGAACGAACCCTTGCCGATAATCCCCGAAGCGGTCGGCGCATAGCCCGGCATGTGAATCTCGCTGGTGCGCTGCTTCGGCGCGATGAAGAAATTCATCTCCGAATCCAGTACCGAGGCGATGTCCACCGGCTGCGAGAAGGTCACCGTCGTGGTGTGTTTCCGGATTGCGGCGGCGGGCTGTCCCTTCCAGGTGTTCGAGGCACTCAACAGCTCCTCCGTCCTGTTGAAGAACGGAATCACGGCACAGGGGCTGTCGGCGTCAAGTCCCCGCGAAGCGAACGCACCGCTGCCGAAGCCCTCGTGCGACGAGACGACGCCGGCCACGTCCGACGTCTGCACCTTGTCCATCTGCACAGCTCCGGCGATGTCGTAGGTGGTTCCCGCAGCACGCAGTTCCCAGTTGATCGTAAGAGCCGAGACCTTGCCGCCATCCTTCGACATCATACGGTCGATACGGCTCACGATGACCACGTCGTTCATGTCGTAATCGCCCAGCCACGGCCAGTTGTCCTCGAAGCAATAAGTATAGGTATGTCCGGGAACGTTCGCATACTCGTCGGGTTCCGGCTCCGGATCAGGATTTACGGGGTCCTTGCCGCCGTTGCAGCCGTTTTCTGCGATGATCGTCGTCTGCGACGCCGACATCACGGCTCCGTCGGTCAGATAATCCTTCCGGATCGTGTAATCCTTATCCCGGTCGTTGTCATAAACGACCTCGATCGCTCCCGAGAAATAGGTTTCATGCCCTTTGCGGGTATACGCCTTCTCCGAAATCAGGACCACGGCCCTTGGATCGGCGTCGCCGGTAAACGCGAATCTGTTCCCGCCGCCCTTTTCGTCGGCGTTGTACTCCTCCATCGTGAAGATCGCGCCTCGGGCCATCGACACGTTCGTATTGTTGAATTCGACCCTTCCGGCATCGAGTCCGGCATTCGCGCTGAAATTGAACTCCGCCCCCTGGGCCTCCAGCTCGTTCACCGAAGTGTGGCAGTTCACCCAGATCGTACCGCGGGCGGTCATCTCTTCGATCGAAGCCCGGCCGCGCTGGTAAATGGCCGTACTGCGCTCCAACTCGCACTCGTCGTTCACGACGAGCAGGGCGTTCTCGCAGTTGTGGAACTCGCCGTCGGAATTGATCTTCAGGTCGTCGACCGTAACGGCGCCGTCGTTGTAGATCCGCGCGGAGTTCGAAACCTTCATCTCGTCGGTCACGGTCAGCACGCCCGTCGCCGTGTTGTAGACAGTCAGACCGTTATTCATGTCGAGGCTGCCATCGACCGTCAACGTACCGTTGTTTACGATGCATTTGCCGCTGACATTGGGTTTCCCGACGGACAGCTTGCCATCGGCAAAGACGTAGACCGCAGCCCCGTCGGCAGCGGAAGGCTGAATTTTCAGGGTCCCGATCTTCACCTCGCCGCCCGGCAATACAGCCAGTTTGGCCCGTCCGATGTTGAGCGACGAAAGCGTCAGTTTGCCGGCGACATAAAGGATCGGGGCCTGATAGGGGCTGAACCCGCCGTTGAGATCCAATTCGCCCGCAACCTCCGCCCCGGCAGGGATCAGGTATTCGGGAGCGGCGTAAAAAGCCCAACTGGCTCCCAGCTGGTAGCTCTTGCCGCTCTCGATCGCGGTGATCACGGCTTTGGAATCGAACGACGCCGCATCGGGCGCCTCCATTTTCGGATAATCGGGCATCGAACTCCCGACCCGGGCGTTCGCCGCCAGACGCATTTTCGGCGCAGCGGCAGCCTTCATCGAAGCGCCCGTCACGGCGACCGTGCCGTGCGCCCCGACCATCTTCACCGACTTCGTGCCGTCGGGCAGGGTGGTCTGGACATAGAGGTTTTCGGTCCCGGCGGGCAGCGTGAACGCCGACCGGAAAGGCATAGCGGATTTCGCCACGCCCCGGGCCGCCAGATTCTCCGCCGAAAGGATCGGCGAGGAGTAAATGCGGATCACGGCATAGGGTGGCGTCGCGCCTTCCACGACGGGCGCCGACACCGAAACGGTCACGTTCCGGGTCGTTTTCCAGTCGAAATCGGCGGGAACAGCCCCCGGCACAACCGGACTGTCAGGGCTTCCGCCCAGATCCTTCTGACAGGAGGAAGCGACAACAGCCACCGCCATCAAAGCCGTGCAAAGTTTTTTCATATCGTAATTTTCTAAATGTGTGATGCATTCTGTCTTCGCGACAAATACTAAGTATAATTTTCTCAACTACAAAATTCCGCTCATTTATATGACAAAAAAGCCCATTTTTTCACGCAAAACAAAATTCCGGCCGAAAAAGAGGATTTCCGAAAAAATTTCCTATATTTGCACCGTAAGAGCAACAGAAGCGAATGACCAGCCCTGCAACATACGACTGTCGGCGCCGCGGAGAACACCGCGGAACGATGATGATGTCCATGTGCATGTGCAACCGTTTTCGCCGGGTGTAGCTCCTTCATGCACTGAAAATGACACAATCCGGCTTCGTAGAGGTCGGATTTTTTTATCGGATTTTTTAACGACAGATATAACATACCATGGATTCAAAAAATTACCGATTCGAAACCCTCCAGATTCACGCGGGACTGCAGCCCGACGAAGCGACCGGCGCCCGGGGCGTGGCGATCTATCCCACGGCGGCCTATCGGTTCAAAAACTGCGACCACGCCGCAAGGCTCTTCGAGTTGAGCGAAGGCGGCAACATCTATACGCGCCTGCAAAACCCCACCACGACGGCCTACGAACAGCGCATCGCCGCCCTGTACGGGGCTGTGGGGGCGCTCGCCGTCTCGTCGGGCATGTCGGCCATCCTGATCGCCGTGCTTTCGCTGGCGGCTGAAGGGGACAACATCGTCGCCTCGCCGTTCCTCTACGGAGGCACCTACAACCAGTTCCGCACGTCGCTGCGCCGGCTCGGCATCGACTGCCGCATCGCCCCGAGCGAGCGTCCCGAGGATTTCGAGGCGCTGATCGACAGCCGCACCAAGGCGCTCTACGCCGAGAGCATGGGCAATCCCACCTGCGCGGTCCCCGACCTGGAGGCGCTGGGCGAACTGGCCCGGCGGCGCGACATTCCGTTCATCGTCGACAACACGTTCGGCGCGGCGGGCTACCTCTGCAACCCGTTCGAGTGGGGCGCAAACATCGTCGTGGACTCCGCGACGAAGTGGATCAACGGCCACGGGACGGCCATGGGCGGCGTGATCGTCGACGGCGGCAACTACAACTGGGCGAACGGCAAATTCCCGCAGATCGACGGACCTTCGGAAGGGTATCACGGGCTGAATTTACACGAGGCGTTCGGTCCGGCGGCCTTCATCGTCAAATGCCGCGTCGACGGGCTGCGCGACCTGGGATGCTGCCCCTCGCCGTTCGACTCCTACCTGATGATGATCGGGCTGGAGACCCTCTCGCTGCGCGTGAAGCATCAGGTGGAATCCGCCTGGAAACTGGCCGAATACTGCCGCAGCCACCCGAAGGTCGAGCGGGTCAGCTTCGTGGGATTCGACACGCACCCGAGCCATGAAAACGCCCGCAAATACTACCGCTACGGCTCATCGGCGGTCTTCACCGTCGAACTCAAGGGCACGCTCGAAAGCACCGTGCGCTTCGTCGAATCGCTCCGTCTGGCGGCCAACATGACCATGATCGGCGACTCGATCACCGTCGTGACCCATCCGGCGTCGACGACCCACAAACAGTTGAGCGACGCCGACCTCGCAGCGGCAGGCGTCACGCCCACGCTGCTGCGCATCTCGCTGGGACTGGAAAACGCCGACGACCTCATCGAGGATTTCGAACAGGCTTTCGCACAAATCGGATAATGGAACCGCAGATTTACATAGCTCCCGGACCGTTCGAACTCGAAACGGGCCATACACTGCCCGAGCTGCGGATCGCCTACCACACCTACGGCACGCTGAACGCCGCCAAGGACAACGTGGCATGGGTGTGCCACGCGCTGACGGCCAATTCGGACGTCGCCGACTGGTGGCCCCACACGGTCGAGGCGGGACGGTTCCTCGACCCCGCGCGCCATTTCGTCGTCTGCGCCAACATCATCGGCTCGCACTACGGCACGACGGGGCCGCTGCACGTGAATCCCGCCACGGGGCGGCCCTGGTACAAGGATTTTCCGCCCTTCACGATCCGCGACATCGTGCGGGCGCACCGGCTGCTGGCCGACGCGCTCGGCATCGGGCGCATCGGGACGCTGGTGGGCAGCTCGGTCGGAGGTTTTCAGGCCATCGAGTGGGCCGTTTCGGAACCGGAGCGGATCGAACGGCTCGTGCTGATCGCCACCGCGGCCAAGGCTTCGCCCTGGGCCATCGCCATCGACGAAACGCAGCGCATGGCCATCGAAGCCGATTCGACCTTCGGGGAACCTTACGCCACTGCCGGCATGAAGGGACTCGCAGCGGCCCGGGCTATCGGGCTGCTCACCTACCGGGGACCCGAAGGCTACGACCTCTCGCAGCGGGACGAGAACGACGACTTCTCCTCTCACCGGGCCTGCACCTACCAGCAGTACCAAGGAGAAAAGCTCTGCCGGCGTTACAATGCCTACTCCTATTATAAGATCCTCAACGCTTTCGACACGCACGACGTCGGCTACCAGCGCGGAGGCGTGGCGGCGGCGCTGCAACGAATCACGGCCGAATGTCTGGTCGTCGGCATTTCGACCGACCTCATCTTCACCGTGCCCGAAATGCAGGCGCTGCACCGGATGCTGCCGCGCAGCACCTACCACCAGATCGATTCCCCCTTCGGACACGACGGGTTTCTGGTCGAGCACGAACAACTGAACCGAATCCTCAACCCTTTCATCCATTCAACTCATGAATAAGATCAAAATCGGCCTTTTCGGCTTCGGCGTAGTCGGACAAGGCATCTTCCAGGTACTCAGCAAATCCCGCAACGCCCATGCGGAAATCGTCAAAATCTGCGTGCGGTCGAACAAACCCCGCAGCATCGACGCGTCCTATTTCACGACCGATCCGGAGGTGATTCTCTCCAATCCGGAGATCGACCTGATCGTCGAGGTGATCGACGATGCGGCGGCCTCCTACAAAATCGTCAAGGCGGCCCTCCAGAAAGGCATCCCCGTCGTTTCGGGCAACAAGGCCATGCTGGCCCGCCACCTGCCCGAGCTGATAGACCTGCAAAAGAAACACAACGTGGCGCTGCTGTACGACGCCTCGTCGTGCGGTTCGATCCCCGTGATCCGCAACCTCGAGGAGTACTACGACAACGACCTGCTGCTCGAAGTCAAAGGCATCCTGAACGGTTCGTCCAACTACATCCTTTCGCGGGTGTTCGACCACCAGGAGTCCTACGACGCGGCGCTGGCCCAGGCCCAGGCATTGGGATTCGCCGAGAGCGATCCTTCGTTCGACATCGAAGGCTACGACTCGCTCTTCAAATTAGTCATCATTACCGTTCACGCGCTCGGAGTGTATGTCCATCCCGACCGGATCTTCACCTACGGCATCTCGACCATCCACGACTCGGACATCCGGTACGCCCGCGAAAAAGGGGTCAAGATCAAACTGGTCGCCCAAGTGGTCAAGGTCAGCGACCGGAAGTTCACGATGTTCGTCATGCCCGAATTCGTCACCCCCGGCAAATACATCTACAGCGTCGATGACGAATACAACGGCGTGGTGATCCGGGGCGAATGCTACGACCGACAGTTCATGTTCGGCAAGGGCGCCGGCAGCCTGCCTACCGCCTCGTCGATCCTGAGCGACATCATGGCCCGTCAGCACGACTACCGGTACGAATACAAGAAACAGCACTACCTCGACCGTCCGGAGTACACGACCGACGTGGAGCTGAAAGTTTATGTGCGATACACGGAAACCGACGTACTGAAAATCCTCCACTTCGACCGCATCACCGAGCAATATCGGGGCGAGGACGGCAATTACGTGATCGGCTACATCCGCCTTTCGGAGCTGCTCGCCAAGCGGGAAGTACTGCGGGGCAAGGACGTTTTCATGGCCGATTTCCAGAGCTTCTTCCAAGAGCTGGATCGTTAGAGCCAAAAGACAGGCCGCCATCGAACGAACGCCTCCCGAATTTCAGATTCGGGAGGCGTTCGTTTTTCAGAGCCACAAACTATTTACTCGAACGGGACCATCGCCTCCGCCGCATCGTAATCGGCATTGGTGAAGACATAAGTCCAACGCTCTTTAGGTTGACGACCGTTACCCCTCAAATCCTCGAATACATAATTATCATCGATCGAAGGGTCGTAATGTGCGTCGTAATTCGGAGGGTACGACCGACCGTCGTCCTGGTAATAACGGACACCATAAGTGAATCCAAGCCTCCCATCGTCGAAAATAATCGTCATTTTCCAAATGTAACTTGAAGGAACGGGGCAAACACCCATACCATTATCCATCGCAGTAAAACTTTCTCCAGGCAGTATCACTTCATTTTTGAACTCACACCCTAAATCGGATTCTACGAAAAGAGTGATCTTATGATCGCTGTCGTTGACCCACACAAAATAACTGATTGCATTGTAATCGGTATTGCAACCTGCCGGAGTCCCTGCGGTAAATATCGCCGACAACGCAAAAAATAAGAATTTCCTCATAAACCCATTTTTATATATAACCGTTACGTTGAAGCCAGCTACGCTCGTAAAAAAGAAATTCATTTATTTGATTTTCTGTAAAATATGACCCTGTATACTTACGAAGTGCACTTTCAAAATCATTCCAGGTTCTATAGGCTCCAAACAAATTCACCACGAATTGAGGCATCTTAATTTGATCGTAGCAGCGAGAAGGATAGCCAACACCCTGGTTGTAATCATCCACCAAATCGACAAACAAAGGAGTAGAATATAGGTTGCATCCATTTTTAAGGAGGGAAAAAGAGTGTTGAATTTACGTGATTATCAGTATTTTGTTTGTTTGTCAAAATCTATAATCAGTTAGTTTCAGCACAAAAAATGCGGATAATGGACGTTGTTTCGTTACCAAATCGTGACCCATTTTAGCGTTAGGCATATACGTCTGTTTTTCAGCTTGTTTCGCAAAACTTCTCATTTCTAAATAGCTCAATATCAATTACTTTTGTGTTATAAAAAATATTGAGTTATGCGAAGTACATTCAAGGTTCTTTTCTATCTGAAAAAGAGTAGATTGACGGCCGATGGCTACCCAGTCATGTGTCGTATCACGGTCAATGGCACCCAGACAGCTTTCAGTTGCAAAATGACTGTCCCGGCAGAGTGTTGGGATATGGCGGCGAATCGACCGAAGAAATCGAAGAGTCCGCGTATCATCGAGATTAACGACTACCTCGACGACATCGAGAATCGGTTGAAGAAACATTATCGTCTTTTATGCGAGAAAACCGATTATGTGACAGCCCAGCGTGTTAAAGATGCCTATCATGGTTTCGGGGACGATAACAAGACGCTGCTCGAAGCCTATGATTACCGATTACAACAAGTCCAACAGGATATAGGCATCGGTCATAAGCAAAGCACTTACGACAAATTGTCGAATGAACGTAGGTGTCTGGAGTCGTTTCTGAAAGACAAATACCGGGAGGATATGCTGCTCAAGGAGCTGGACAGCGAATTTATCGAGACCTACTACCAATGGATGTTGGGGGTGCGGGGTTATAATGCGACTACGGCGTTCGGGCGGATTCAATCGCTCAAATGCGTATTATACATCGCTGTGGCGAAGCATTGGGTTTCGCATCACCCTTTTCTGGAGTTTCATTGCCGTCCCGCTCCGGCCGAGCGGACACGTCTTACGGACGATGAGATTTGTCGTTTGATGGCTCTGGACCTCCGGTACCATCGGCAAAGGGCCATCCGGGATATGTTTATCTTTTGCTGCTTCACCGGCTTGGCTTATGCCGATCTTCGTAATCTGCGTTATCGGGATATTATCGTCAATGAAGCGGGTGTACCCTGTATCTATGCCAAGCGGGAAAAAACAGGTACGGAGTACCGGATACAGCTGTTGCCGATTCCGTTACAGCTTATCGAGCAATACCGGGGTTATCCGGGTAAGTTGTCCGAAGACCGGATTTTTCCGGTCAAGGACCGCAACAGCATGATAACAACGCTGAAAAAACTCGCAGCCCGGGCGGGCATCGACAAGAATCTCTCGACGCACGTGGGGCGACATACTTTCGCCACGACGCTTACTTTGGCCAAAGATGTACCGTTGAAGACGGTTTCCGTGATGCTGGGCCATAAACACATCACTACGACGGAGATTTATGCCAAGATTACAGCCTCGAAGATGAAGAACGACATGAGTCGTCTGGAGGAGCACCTGTCCGATACTTTCACCTTACAGCAAGAGGCGCAGCCTCCGAAGCCATACAAATCCTATTACGTAAAAAAGGGGGCATAACGGGGCCTTTTCACGATAACACCCTCGGAACGAATTGTTCCGGGGGTGTTGCATGTTACCGAACACGGGCTACCGACGCTTCCAGGTCTTGAAATCGCGGTAGTTTTTCCGAAGTACCTCATATATTCCAGACTCGGGATACAGAAACTTTCCGCACACGGAAGTGAATGGAATCGTCCGTTCGTCGCGCAGTTTCTGCAAGGTGCGGGTCGTGATATGCAGTTTGTCGGCCAATTGTTCGCTGTTCATGTAATGTTCATCCGCAATGGTGGGGCGCATTCGCTTTATCGCCTCTGCGATATTTTGTTCGATTCGGTCGGCCCATCCGATAAGCTCTCGGAACTCCTCGGAATCTACCGTTATCATGTTTGCCATCTTCTACTGTTGATTTTTACGTTGTTCCAAAATCCGTGCGATGTCCGCTTCAAGGTAGTAATACTTTCCGCCTATGGTGGAGTACGGCAGTGTTCCGTTCTCCCTGTATATCTGCAATGTGCGTTTGGATACGTCGAGCAATTGGCAGACCTGCTGTGCGTCGAGTCATTTTTCAGGTGTCGCCGGGGCTGTTTTCTGTTTGAAATCGGCCACTGCGACCGAAAGACGAGAAAGGCGGTTTTTCAGTTCCGTGTACGCCTTTTGTTCAATCAATACGAAATCCATCCGTAATAAATATTAGCGTTAAACAAATTCTAAATGCCGGGGCCTTTTTTCCGGGGTGCGGGATTTTTCGGGGGAATGTTTCTCCGGTTTGCAGAAGCCGCGTACCGGCCCCTGCCTTGCAGGGTCAGGCGGTCGGGCACGCGATGTATGGCCCGGATGACTCCCGTGCGCACACGCTCCCGCTCCATGTGCCGGTAGAACAGTTCCAAATCATGAGGGTCCAGCGGGTCCAATCCGCATTGACAGCATCCGATGATTTCGTTGAGTGTCACGATGCGCCGGATGATGCCGTCCGCATTTCTTACGGCAGACAAAGCCTGCCTCAAATCCCGGCTGCGAGGCGCCATCCGCCCGAAGCCCTCGATGTCGGGGACTTCGGCCTGTATGAATGCCCGTTGGGGAGCGGGTTCTCCGGGGATGACACGCCGGAGTTCTTCGTCGATGAAGGTACGGTAGTCCTTGTTGCTGCCGCTCTCCAGGCGCAGCAGTTCCATCGTATCGAATACGGCCATCATATATACCTGACCGGCATTGCCGCCGTCGGTGGCTTGTACCCTGTTCTCTTTCATAAGTTTGCAGATTAAATGGTGACCTTTTTATGCTTGGCAGACTCCTGTCGGGGTACATGTCGTTGGTTCTGTTCCTGTGTTTGCCGGGTGCTGTCGTGCGATGTTTTTAGCTGTAATGACTCGGGAGCGCAGTTCAGAAGCCCCAGAAGTTGGTTCAATTTCTGGGGAGAGCCGAGTGTCTGGCGGCGAAACGACTCCACATCCACCGGGTCCAGCGGATTCAAGCCCTGTTGCTGACATCCTACGATATCAATTATCGAGAGCGACTGTTTCGGTGCACCCTTGATATGGGCGATATTTATCTGCCTATCCTGTTGCTGCAGCCCCACCAACGCCATTTGATCGGGTTCTATTGCTTGGAACGAGAGATACGGTATGGGTTTTCCCGGTTCGATACGCCGCAGCTCCTCGTTCACGAAATCGACGAAATTCTTTCGGGCATCCATCTTCATATTACATGCCTCGTGCGTCCAGGTATCAATAGAGAGCAGTAAGACTGTCTTTTCCCCTTCCTCGCGGCGTAGCTGCGCGACCTTTTCCCGCAGATCGGGCGCTGCCACACCATACCCGTCGACGGCCTGCCGATAATCTTCGGGAAGGGTTTGTCTTTTGCTTTTTTCCGCCATTTGGGTAATCGGAATATCGTGTTCAAGAGCATACACTGCATCTTTCAGCGAAACGGCGGCAGCTATCTTAATTGTGTGGTCATCGAGCTTGGGAGTTATGTCTTTCATATAGCGACCGGCATTATCCTGTGTCAGTTCGGGCAGCGGAGACGGCGATACAAGGTGTATCATCAGCTGGTCTGATACCGGTTGTCCCGGTGTCAGTCGGTCCAATTCCCGGCATACATCCCCGACAAAATCTTCGTTCGGAATCAGTCGTGTCGTTCTGCACGTTTCATCCATTATCATTAGGTAGCTGTACTCCTCTGTTTTCTGTTCATCCATATTCGTTCAATATTTATGATGTTTTATATTTTAAGTCCTTTTCGTTTATAAGGCTCATCCTTCCGTATTTCCCGCAGCTGTTCTGCTGCCCGCCTCATTGTTTGCAGTTTTCGGACCTGGCTGCGGAATACAGCTTCGGTCTGCCGGAAATCCTGCCGCAGGCGCACGTTCTGCCCCTCATCCGAGAGCGGGTCTATGTCGTGCCGGCAGCAATAATAGAGCGATACGGTATCGGTCATCTGCACGAGCGTTCCTTTGTCGTGCTGTATGGCAGGCCCCAGACATTCGAGCAGGTAGCGGGTTTTGTCCTGCCCGGAAGTGAAGTGCAGGCCGCGCATATCCTCCATGTCGTAGCGTCCGAAGGTCAGTATCGGCACGCCTCGCTTGCGGATGGATGCGTGCTGTATGCTGTCTATGAACTGCCGGAATCCTGCCTCTCCGATACCCTCGGTCGATATGTCGTACACCTGCATTCCGGGGCCCAGAGCCACGTAAACGCTGCCGTGAAGCTGTTTCTCTATCATGGCTGTACGGTTCGTTAGAGAGTTATTCCGGTTTTGCGGTTTATTGAGCGCCGGGCCACATGCACCTCTTTTCTGTCCGGTTGCGGTTTTCGCAGGCCGGGGTACATTCGTGCCAGCAGCGCTGCGGCGACTGCGCGTCCGTCTTCACCCATCGGATGTATTAAGGAATCGGGGTGTCGGAGCGCCGTTCCCGTTCAATCTGCCGGTACGAACAGTTCGGGCAGCAGCCGTCCGTGCTCCCGGATGTGCAGCAGTTGTACGATGCGCCGATTGTGGGGCGTGACGTACAGGTGCCCGACCCCGTTTTGAGCCACGAATCGCAGGTAGTGCTCCAGGTCAGGAGCCATGTCGAATATCCCGTGCGGGATGGCGTAAGGCAGCACCGCCTTTTGCTCTATCGTTATTCCTTCGCCCGGTTTTTTGCGTGTTCGGTGCAGGGCGGAACGTATTCCGGTCTCCAAAGGTGCGACATCATAAAGGGCAAGTCTTTGCATGGGATATTCCTGTCGGAAGTAGTCGCGGGCCTGCCGCTGGAGAAAGAGCCGCAGGGCTTCGTGCGAGGCGAAGAGCCGGCACGTGCCGTCGCAGTCGGCCAGCGGTACGGTCGGGAACGGTGCCATTCCGCAGCGTATGACGTTGATGCCGGGGCCGTATCGTAAATCGTGCAGGTAATCGGCATCTTGACACAGTGCCATATGGGAGCCGTCCGGGGAGAGCGGGTTGAGGCCCTTGTCGCGGCAGTAGGCCGCCGTGCGCAGCCGTACGGCGGCATCGGGAACGGCCCCGAACGAGCGGACGCTCTGCGGTCCGAAGATCTGTTCCTCGAAGTCCGGCCCCGTTGCCGGGAAACGGAACATTCACAAATCAGGCAGGAAGCGGTCGCAGGCGAAGTAATCGATGTTGGCGTCGATAAAGTGCCGCCAGGAGGTTTGCGTCCCGTCGTTGCGCTCGAAACTTACGGGACGGTACAGCGGGTCGAGCGTCAGACAGGCCCCCGGCGTGGTATCTGGAATCGTTGTCATGGCTGGAACGGTCGTTTTCATTTAGCAAATGGTTTTATCGTGCCCTTTGGTGCTCTTGCGTCCGGGTACCCGGCGTGCAGGAGGCGGAGATAAGGTTTCTGTTTCGGCTCCGGTATTTTGTGCTGTTTCCCCGAACGGTATTCTATATCCGGGAGAACGGGCCGGCGTAATATCCGAAACGTCTGCACGCGGCTCGGGTCTTTCGGCCTCGGCTTCGAATCTGCCGCTGCGGATGCCGTAGTCGGCCGCCAGAATGTCGCAGGCTATATCGCGCGTCTGCCGTTGGAGCGCTTCGTACCCGAAATCGTGGTGCGAGGCGGGATTGTCCGCACGGGCTTCGAGTGCATCCCGAATCTTTTCGGACAAAGCCGCAAAGCGTCCCTCGTAACCGAAGGGATGAAAATAATCGGCGGCCAGATGACCGGCATAACCATTTTCTGCAATGTACAGCAAAGAGGCGATGTCGTAATTCTTACGACCGACGAGCAGCATATTCTCCTTCGTAAAACGGTCGAAAGCATAGAAGTCGGGACTCATCCGGTAGTGCTCGACACAATATGCATCGGGCAACGAATCTCCCGGGAGCATCCGCTCGCAGGAGAAGTCGCACTGCGAATAACGCAGCCCGCACTCTTCGGAGCGTTCGTCGCGCCGTGAAGCTCTCACGATGCAATTGTCGGCCAGTGCCCGTACTTCTGCCGAAGGAGCGTCGATAGCGAGCAGACGCAGCGTGCCGGCATTTTGTCGCGGGTCGAAATAGACATCGGCACAATGTTGAAGGTAACTATGACGGGCTTTACGTCCCAACGGTGTTTCGCTGAACAGCAATACGCCCTGTGCCGTTTCCACTCCCGTGATGCGAACAGCGCCGGACTGCGGAGCCTGTCCCTGCAGCCGTGCCGGTACGGTACGCAGGAACTCCCGATACCCTTTGCGTCGTATCAGTTTTTCGTGTGCGGCGGCATCGGTCGGCAGCGGCAGTCCTTCGGCCAGCGCATAGGCCGCATCGAGCAGGAGGGTCTGCGCCGTAGGCTGCCGTCGCAGTCCGCGCAGCAATTTACGGTACTTATCCGTATCCTCGGGCCAGGTATTCCGCAGACGTTCCTTGCCGAGTCGGTAGGCTTCTATCTTTAACTCCGTCAAAGGCCGGTCACCGAAACGGTGCAGCATCCGGCGGGCGAAGCGGCGGTATTGCCGCTGCCATTGCTCCTGCCGCCGGTGGTCGTCCTGTCGTCCGGGCAGGACGATACGGAAAGCATGGAGCGGCTTCTGTGCGGCGTCGAGCAACAGGAACAGCTCGGTATCCTCTCCCCGGTCACGACGAAACGGGAACATTCCGGCGATACGGGCCATGAAATTTCGGATTGCAGGCATCGGATATGCGTCTAAAGGAATCTCCGGCGTTTTAATGTCCCACGGTTTCACCTTCGATATCGTCAGGCACCCAGGGCACAACGCTCACTTCGGGCGTTGGCTGCGGGCAGGTCGTGACATCCATTTCGGTTTGTTCCGTTACCGTGCAACCTGTCAGTGTGCCACAGGACAGGCTGAGGACGATAACGACAAGACATCGTATTTTCATGATTTTAGCGGTTTTTGATAAGAGAATGAAGTTCCGGGTCGAGAGCCGCTCGGTATTCGAGGTTTTCATCGAGTGCACATGCCCTCTGGTAGGCGTCGAATGCCTTGTCCTCCTCTCGGAGACGGGCATAGGCAATAGCGAGCAGATAGCATACGCGGGCATCGTCCGGCGGAAGCCGTTGCAGCAGTTCGCAGGCCCTCCGGTCGTTGCCGAGCGAGAGGAGGCATACGGCCGTGTTCAGGTCCCCGTAGGGCATTAACAGCTCCAGTGCCTGTATGTACTTCTTTGACATCAGCAGCTCCGTACCCCGACGGTAGAGCGTATCGGGTGTGACGGTCGTAAGTGTATCCTGCGGCGGATACAGAGCGTCGTTCCCTGAACAGACGGGAAATGTATGCCGCACGTAGCGGGCGGTCGTATCGGCGAATGTCAGCAGCGAGGAGATGTGATACACGAGTGTATCGGAGGGTGGCAGCGGGTACCGGCTGCCGTCGAGGGCTTCCACGCAGCCTTCGAGCGTGAGGCGCAGGCGTCGCCCGGCACTGGCGGTCGGAATACGCTGGGTAAAGCGGTACGTGGCCTCGCCGTTGCGGTGTGCGGGATAGTCGGCCCGTACGTCCGTCACCGGCGTATGATGTACGAAGCGACGGTATGCCTGTGCCGCCTGCACGCTGTCTGGCTGGAAAAGCGTCAGATAACGGGCATACTGCCAGGTATTGCGCTTTTGTACCCGGCCGAAGAGTTCGCCCGAAAGGACGATGTTTCCGAGCGGCTCGCGTCCGTCCTCCCGATGCAGGACAGGGG
>OMBK01000436.1_pt1 | contig 22785 bp, 16 predicted proteins | sample 1644881 | NCBI WGS metagenome assembly OMBK01 (sample SAMEA103958132, study PRJEB25191) | human gut metagenome | biome: human-associated habitat [ENVO:00009003]; feature: intestine environment [ENVO:2100002]; material: feces | place: Germany | collected 2013/2015
GCTGCAAAGCCAGCTTTTCAACCTGCTCTGCGACAAGGCGGACGATCTCTATAACGGGCGGCTGCCTGTCCATGTGCGGTGCCTTCTGGACGAATTTGCCAACATCGGCCAGATACCCAACTTTGACAAGCTGATCGCCACTATCCGAAGCCGAGAAATCTCGGCTTCTATTATTTTGCAAAGCCAGTCGCAGTTAAAGGCCATCTACAAGGACGCTGCGGAAATCATTTCCGACAACTGCGACTGTACGCTTTTCCTTAGTGGGCGGGGCAAGAACGCCAAGGAAATCTCTGACGTGCTGGGCAAAGAAACCATCGACAGCTACAACCAGAGTGAAAACCGGGGCGCACAGACCTCTCACGGATTGAATTATCAGAAGTTAGGAAAGGAGCTGATGTCACAGGACGAGATCGCAACGATGGACGGAGGCAAGTGTATTTTGCAGGTGCGCGGCGTCAGGCCGTTTTTCAGTGAGAAATACGACATTACCCGTCACCCCCGCTATAAATACCTTTCCGACGCCGACAAGAAGAACTATTTTGACGTGGACAGGTACTTGACCGCCCTGCGCCGGAAACGGCAGCGGGTGGTTTCGCAGGAGGAAACCTTTGACCTATACGACATCGACCTGTCGGATGAAGATATGGCCGCCGTGAACGAATGACCGGCGGCTTTCCCTTATCAACAAATCATATCAAACTGAAATTTATGGAGGTAAATTTATGGCATTTTTCAATAGCGCAGTTACTACTTTGCAGACCATCGTTGTGGGCCTCGGCGGTGCCCTGTGTGTTTGGGGCGGTATCAACCTTCTGGAAGGTTACGGTCAGGATAACCCTGCCAGCAAGTCGCAGGGTGTTAAGCAGCTTGTCGCGGGCGGTGGTGTTGCCCTGATCGGCGTCACTCTGGTTCCCCTGCTGTCTGGTCTGCTGGGCTGATCGTCCCGGCTGTCCGCCAACCAGCCCAACCATAACTGTTAAATCCTGAAACCCCGCCGCGCTCTCCCGGTTCTATGCGGGAGGGCGCGGCAAAGGAGGTGAACCCACATGATAGGCGAACTCATAGGGGATTGGATCAAAGGCATTTTAATCGACGGCATCATGGGCAACCTGTCCGGGCTGTTCAGCACGGTCAATACGAAAGTCGGGGAAATCGCCTCGGATGTGGGGACAACGCCGCAAGCGTGGAACAGCGGCATATTCAATATGCTGCAATCCCTGTCGGACACGGTGATCGTCCCCATTGCAGCGGCGATCCTTGCCGTTATCATGTGCTATGAGCTGATAGACATGATCGTGGAAAAGAACAATATGCACGACTTTGACACATCCATGTTCTTCCGCTGGATTTTCAAAAGTGCTTTTGCCATTCTCGTTGTGACGAACACATGGAATATCGTCATGGGCGTTTTTGACGCCACCCAAGCCGTCGTCAACCAGAGCGCCGGGGTGATTATCGGGGAAACCAGCATTGACTTTGACACCCTCATTCCCGACCTTGAAGCACAACTGGAAGCTATGGACATCGGGCCGCTGCTCGGCCTGTGGTTCCAGACCCTTGTTGTGGGGCTGACGATGAACATTCTTTCCATCTGTATTTTCCTTGTGACCTACGGCAGAATGATTGAGATTTATGCCGTGACTGCGCTGGGGCCGATCCCTCTTGCCACGCTGGGCAATGCGGAGTGGCGCGGCGTCGGCCAGAACTACTTGAAATCCTTGTTGGCGCTGGGCTTTCAAGCCTTTTTGATTATGGTGGTTGTCGGCATCTATGCGGTGCTGATCCAGCAAATCGGACAGGCAGCGGATATATCCGGGGCCATTTGGGGCTGTATAGGCTACACGGTTCTGCTCTGCTTCTGTCTATTCAAGACTGGCAGCATATCGAAAGCCGTCTTTACTGCACATTGACAGACAGGAGGACTACCAACCATCGAGGAAGTACAAAAGAAACGATACCACATCATTTACGCCGATCCGCCGTGGCGGTATGAGTGCAAGAAAACAGGTGCAGCGGAACATCACTATCTCACCATGAGCATTGACGAGCTGTGCGCCCTGCCGGTGGAAACGCTGGCGGGCGACCTGACCCGCGTAGAGCTGTTTGCCAGACAGAAAGCGCCCGGTTGGGACGTTTGGGGAAACGAGGTGGACAGTGATCTTTCCCTGACCCCACAAGAAACTGTATCAGAAACGAGGTGATTTGAATGGCTTATGTGACCGTCCCAAAGGATTTGACCCGTGTAAAATCCAAGATTGTGTTTGGGCTTACCAAACGGCAACTGATCTGCTTCGGCGGTGCGCTTCTTGTAGGCGTCCCGCTTTATTTTTTGCTCCGGGGCCGGGTGACTGGAAGCGCGGCGGCCCTGATTATGGTGTTCGCCATGCTGCCGGGCTTCCTGCTGGCCCTGTACGAGCGCCACGGCCAGCCCCTTGAAGTGGTGGTATGGCAGATCGTCCAGTGCTGCTTTATCCAGCCCAAGGAAAGGCCCTACCAAACCGACAACGCCTATACTGCCCTTATGCGGCAGCACCAAATGGAAAAGGAGGTAAATGCGATTGTCCGAAAAGCAAAGAAACGAGCCGCCTGTAAAGCTCACCCGCGCCGAAAAGCGGGAAATACAGGCCATCATCCGCAAGTATAAGGGCGACGGCAAAGCCCATTCCGCACAGGCCAGCATCCCGTATCAGGCCATGTACCCGGACGGGATTTGCAGGGTGACGGCCAACAAGTTCAGCAAGTGCATCGAGTTTGCCGACATCAGCTATCAGCTTGCACAGGCCGACACCAAGACAGCCATTTTTGAAAACCTGTGCGATCTCTACAACTATCTGGACGCCTCGATCCACGTCCAGTTTTCCTTTGTCAACCGCAAGACCGACCCCAAGCAGTACGCCAAGAGCTTTGAGATCAAGGCGCAGGGGGACGACTTCGACGACATCCGGGCGGAGTATTCCGGCATCCTGCAAGACCAGCTTGTGCGGGGCAACAACGGCCTCACCAAGCGCAAGTTCCTGACATTCACCATCGAGGCCGACAACCTGAAAATGGCCCGCGCCCGTCTTACCCGCATTGAAACCGACCTGCTGGGCTATTTCAAGACGATGGGGGCCGTGGCTCATGTGCTGGACGCTAAGGAACGTCTGGAAGTGCTGCATGGGGTACTCCACCCCGACGCCGAGCCGTTTCAATTTGAATGGAAATGGCTGGCCCCGTCCGGCCTCTCCACCAAAGATTTTATTGCCCCGTCCTCGTTCCGCTTCGGCAATTCCCGGATGTTCGGGCTGGGCGGCAAGTATGGGGCTGTGAGCTTCTTAAACATCCTGTCCCCGGAGCTGTCGGACGAAATACTGGCCGACTTCCTCAACACGGAAAACGGCATTGTCGTCAATCTCCATGTGCAGGCCATCGACCAGAGCGAGGCCATCAAGACGGTAAAGCGCAAGATCACCGACCTTGACGCCATGAAGATACAGGAACAGAAACGAGCTGTCCGCAGCGGCTATGACATGGACATCCTGCCCAGCGACCTTGCCACCTACGGACAGGACGCCAAGGAGCTTTTGAAAACCCTGCAAAGCCGGAATGAACGGATGTTCCAGATCACCTTTCTGGTGATGAACACCGCTGATACCCGGCAGAAGTTGGAGAACGATGTATTTTGGGCCGCAGGTGTGGCGCAGAAATACAACTGTTCCCTTGTCCGTCTGGACTACCAGCAGGAACAGGGCCTTATGAGCAGCCTGCCGCTGGGGGCCAACCACATCAAGATCGAGCGTTCCTTGACGACTTCCAGCGTGGCCGTGTTCGTGCCTTTCGTGACACAGGAGCTTTTCATGGGCGGCGACGCCATGTATTACGGTGTCAATGCCAAGACCGGCAACATGATTATGCTGGACAGAAAACGGGCGCGGTGTCCCAACGGATTGAAGCTGGGTACTCCCGGTTCCGGCAAATCCATGAGCTGTAAATCCGAGATCGTCAGCGTGTTCCTCTGTACGCCGGACGATGTATATATCTGCGATCCAGAGGCGGAATATTATCCCCTTGTGAAGCGGCTCCACGGCCAAGTGGTGAAGCTGTCGCCTACCAGCAAATCCTATGTGAACCCGCTGGACATCAACCTGAATTACAGTGAGGACGAAAACCCGCTGGCCCTGAAATCCGACTTTGTGCTGTCGTTCTGTGAGCTTGTCATGGGCGGCAAGAACGGGCTGGAAGCCATTGAAAAGACGGTCATTGACCGTGCTGTGCAGGTGATCTACCGGCCTTATCTGGCAGACCCCCGCCCGGAAAATATGCCCATCCTGTCCGACCTGCATCAAGCCCTGTTAGACCAGCATATCCCGGAGGCTGACCGTGTGGCGCAGGCCCTTGACCTGTATGTAAACGGCAGCCTGAACGTCTTTAACCACCGCACCAATGTCAACATCGAAAACCGCATTGTGGCCTTTGATATTAAAGAGCTGGGAAAACAATTAAAGAAGCTCGGTATGCTCATTGTCCAAGACCAGATTTGGGGCCGTGTGACCCAAAACTGCAGCCAAGGCAAGGCGACGTGGTACTTCTGCGACGAGTTCCATTTGCTTTTGCGAGAGGAACAGACGGCAGCTTTCTCCTGCGAGATTTGGAAGCGATTCAGAAAATGGGGAGGCATCCCGACCGGGGCGACGCAGAACGTCAAAGACCTGCTTTCTTCCCCGGAGATCGAAAACATTCTGGAAAACAGCGACTTTATTTGCCTGCTCAATCAGGCGTCCGGCGACCGGCGCATCCTTGCGGAACGATTGAACATTTCCCCGCAGCAGTTACGGTATGTGGACAATTCCGAACCCGGCGAGGGGCTTTTGATCTATGAAAATGTGATCCTGCCGTTCCGCAACCCCATCCCGCAGCGCAGCCAGCTCTACAAGATTATGACGACCCGGTTAGGCGAGGGCGAAACGGTATGGCAGACAAGGAGGTGACGCCCTATGAAGCCATTGAAGCCCCGTGATAAGGTGACGCAGCACATGACCCGCGACGGCCTGACGCTGGATAACCAGACCACCGGCGAGAGCATCAGCATTTCCAGCCGGGAGGCCGAACAGGACTATTCCGCAGCCGAGCCGGGCGGCACCGCTGAAAAGGTGCTGGAACGTGCCGGGGACATCCGGGAGCGCAGCAAGGCGAAGCGGGCCGCCAAGGATGGCGCGAATACGGCGGCGCAGGCCACCGGCCCCGCGTCCCGCCTACAATTCACCGCCGAGGAACGGGCCGATCCCGCCCTTTCCAAGTATGTCCACAAGGCGGAAAAGCGGGCGGATAAACTGGACGCAGCCAAAGAAGCCCTGCCGAAAAAGCGCGTCGTCACCAAGGAAACCGTCTATGACGAGGCCAAGGGCAAGGCCAAAACCAAGCTGCACTTTGACAAGGTGGAGAAACCAGCCCCCAAACTCAAACCCAACCCGGCCAGCCGTCCGATGGAGGAAGCGGGCCTGTACTTGCATGGAAAAATCCATGAGGTTGAGCATGAGAATGTGGGCGTCGAGGGCGGCCATAAGGGAGAAGAACTTGCCGAGCGCCAAGCGGGAAAAGCCATTCGCAGCGGCATCCGGCGTCATAAGCTCAAACCCTACCGGGCCGCAGCCAAGGCCGAGAAAAAGGCTGTTGCCGCCAATGCGGAGTACATCTACCAGAAATCCTTGCGGGATAACCCGGAAATGGCGCAGGCGGTGAAAAACCCGGTGGCCCGGTTCTGGCAGAAACAGAAAATCAAACGGGACTATGCCAAGGCAGCACGGGCGGCGGGCCAGACGGCACAGGGCGCAGCCAGCGCCACCAAAACCACCGCCGCAGCCGCCAAGAAAGCCGCCGAGAAAGCCGCCGAGAAAAGCAAACAGGCCGCGTCCTTTGTGACCCGGCACTGGAAAGGTGTGCTGCTGATCGGCGGTGTGGGCCTTATGCTCATGCTGATTATGGGCGGCCTGCAATCCTGTACGGCCATGTTCGGCAGCGCCGGAACCGGCGTGGCAGCCACGTCCTATCTGTCCGAGGACAGCGATATGCTGGGGGCCGAAGCCGCCTATGCGGACATGGAGGCCGATTTGCAGTATGAGCTTGACAACTACGAAAGCCTGCACCCCGGCTATGACGAATACCGTTTCGATCTGGACGAGATCGGCCACGACCCCTATGTGCTGACTTCCATCCTGTCGGCGCTGCATGATGGCGTCTATACGCTGGGCGACGTGCAAGGCGACCTTGCCATGCTCTTTGAGAAGCAATACACCCTGACACAGACCATTGAAACCGAAACCCGATACCGCACCGAAACCCGGACGGACAGCGAGGGCAACCCCTACACCGTGCAAGTTCCCTACACCTACTACATCTGCAACGTGAAGCTGGAAAACTTCGATATGTCCCACCTGCCTGTCTACATCATGGGCGAGGATCAAATGAGCCTGTATGCGGTGTATATGTCCACGCTGGGCAACCGGCCAGACCTGTTTCCCACAGGTACCTATCCCAACGCTTCCACCGTCAAGGAGCCGACCTATTACGACATTCCCCCGGAGGCTTTGGAGGATGCCACCTTTGCCGCAATGATGGCCGAGGCGGAAAAGTATATCGGTTATCCCTATGTGTGGGGCGGCAGCTCTCCCAGCACCAGCTTTGATTGCAGCGGCTTTGTGAGCTGGGTCATCAATCACAGCGGATGGGACGTGGGACGGCTGGGCGCACAGGGCCTTTGCAATATCTGTACCCCTGTTTCCCCGGAGCAGGCCAAGCCCGGCGACCTTGTATTTTTCGTCGGCACTTACGACACCCCCGGCGTTTCCCATGTCGGCATTTATGTGGGCAATTCCGTGATGTTGCACTGTGGCGACCCTATTTCTTACACCAACCTCAATTCGAGTTATTGGCAGGAGCATTTCTATTGTTACGGGCGTCTGCCTTGACGCCAGAAAGGAGTTTTGACTATGGCAAACAAACTTGACCGTATCGAAAAGGACATTGAGAAAACCAAGGCCAAGATCGCGGAGCTGCAAAAGCAGCTTCGTGAGCTGGAAGCGGCAAAGACCGAACAGGAGAATTTGCAGATCATCCAGCTTGTGCGCGGCCTGAACATGAAGCCGGAGGAATTTGCGGCGTTCCTGCGCGGCGGCGCTTTGCAGACCGCCCCGGCCCCGCAGCCGGATTTTGAACAGGAGGACAATGCCCATGAAGAATAAGATCATTCGCACGTTTACCGTGACACTGGCCGCCGTGCTTTGCCTGACGGCCTTTTCCACCACCGCGTTTGCCGGTGGCACTGACCCCAACCCGGAGCCTTTGCCGGAAACCACCGAGGCACCGCAGGAGGAAGAACCCACCACCGGCGGCATGGAGCCGGAGGGCGTACCTGTCACCCCGGAGGGCAACGCAACACTGGTGGATGATTTCTACGGAAATAAGCAGCTTATCACCGTTACCACCAAGGCGGGCAATTACTTTTATATTTTGATCGACCGTGCTAACGAGGACAAGGAAACCGCCGTTCACTTCCTCAACCAAGTAGACGACGCCGACCTGCAAGCACTGTTGGAGGACGGCAAAGCCGCCCCGGAAACCTGCACCTGTACGACCAAGTGCGCGGCAGGAGCCGTCAACACGAATTGCCCGGTATGTAAAACCAATATGACCGAGTGTACCGGCCCGGAGCCGGAGCCGCAGGAGCCGGAGGAAACCGAGCAGCCACAGAAAGATGAACCGAAAAGCACCGGCATGGGCGGCCTTGTCGTGTTCCTTGTGGTGGCCCTGATTGGCGGCGGCGCGGCCCTTTACTTCGTCAAGTTTAAGAAACCCAAGGCCGACACCAAGGGCGGCGACGAGCTGGACGAATACGATTTTGGCGAGGACGACGAGGACGAACCGGCCCCGGAGGACGAAGTGACACCCGAAGTGGACGACAGCATGGAAACGGATAAAGAGTAAAGAAAAAGCGGCATTGCTTATCAAACAAGAAATAGCAATGCCGCTTTTATTACGATAGTTTGGCGTTAAGTGATTTAAGCAAATCAAGACCGAGGTCAAATACCCAGTCGAACGATTCGCTTTCGTATTCTTTAAGTTGATTATGTACCGCTTTATTCAAAATACCAACAAGGTCAAATATGATAGCTCGTTCATTATCATTGATAAGCTGGTGTTGGCTAAGAACTTTTGCCATTTGCCCGATACCAGTACGAGAAGTATCTAATTGGTTCGCTTCAGCTATTTTTCTCAATACACTTTCAATTTCGATCCGCAAACCAGCTAAAGCCAATTTGGGATCGCTGTACCGCAAGCCATAGAAAGTGTATTGCTCGTTGTCCGCTGTTTCACTTTTTAGGATTCCTGCCTCACTTGCTTTTTTATCAATTTCTTTTTTCTGCTCTTTGCCAACCAGCTCAACTTTGCCAAGTCCGCTGATTTCCAGTGTTTTAATGTATTGGATAAACCACGGGACGAAAGCAAGTATAAGAAGAATAATGGAAGTAGTATCAATATTCCATTCGGGTTTAACAATTCTTGCGATAAAGACAGCAATAAAGACAAGTGATGTGATTATCTTAAAGACCATACTACCACCTCACAAATACAATTATACAACACAAATCGCAAAGAAACAATGAAAGGAGTGTGTGTTTATGCAACTTATAATTGCAGAGAAACCGAGCGTCGCCCGCAGCATTGCGGGCGTGATCGGTGCGGATCAGAAACGGGACGGCTACATGGAGGGAAACGGCTATCTGGTGAGCTGGTGTATCGGCCACCTTGTTTCCCTTGCTGACGCCGCAGCCTATGACGAGCGTTTCAAGAAGTGGCGCTATGACGACCTGCCGATTTTGCCCCAGGAATGGCAGTACATCATCCCCGACGAGAAGAAAAAGCAGTTTGATACCTTACGTTCCCTGATGGAGCGCCCCGACGTGACGGGCCTTGTGTGCGCTACCGACGCCGGGCGCGAGGGCGAATTGATTTTCCGTTTCGTCTATCAGATGGCGGGCTGCAAAAAGCCGTTCAAGCGCCTTTGGATTTCCAGCATGGAGGACGCCGCGATCCGGGAGGGCTTTGCCCACCTGAAACCGGGGGCCGACTACGACAACCTGTATCAATCGGCCCTGTGCCGGGCGCAGGCCGATTGGCTGGTGGGGATCAACGCCACCCGGCTTTTCTCCATCCTCTATCACAAGACCCTGACCGTGGGCCGTGTCCAGACGCCTACCCTCAATATGCTGGTTGACCGGGAGGCCAAGATCAGCAATTTCAAGAAAGAGAAATACCACGTTGTCCATATCGCGGCGGGCGGCATGGAGGCGGCCAGCGACCGCTTTCTAAACCCCGACGACGCCAACGCCACCAAGACGGCCTGTGCAGGAGCGCAGGCCGTTTGTGTATCGGTGAAGCGTGAGAAAAAGACGGAGCAGCCGCCCCGTCTTTACGATCTCACCACCTTGCAGCGAGAGGCCAACCGCCTGTTTGGATTTACCGCCAAGCAGACCCTTGACTACGCCCAACAGCTCTACGAAAAGAAGCTGCTGACCTATCCTCGCACCGACAGCCAGTATCTTACCGACGATATGCAGCCCACGGCGGAAAGCATCGTGTCCGGCCTGTGGCCGCTGCTTTCCTTTGCGGCGGGGCTGGACATTTCCCCGCAGTTTGGCCGGGTGCTGAACAGCAAAAAGGTGTCCGATCACCACGCCATTATTCCCACGATGGAGTTTGTGCAGAAAGGCTTTGACGGGCTGACCGAGGGCGAAAAGAAACTGCTGTCCCTTGTGTGCTGCAAGCTGCTGTGTGCCGTGGCTGCGCCCCATGTGTATGAGGCTGTCACCGCCACATTCACCTGCGCCGGGAACGAGTTCACCGCCAAGGGCAAAACCATTCTCACCCCCGGATGGAAAGAGATTGAGCGCCGCTTCAAGGCGTCGTTCAAGACCGATGCCGACGAGGACGTGCCGGAGCTGGCAAGGGAGTTGCCGGAGATCACCGAGGGCCAGACCTTTGACCCGGTGGAGGCCAGTGTCACCGAGCATTTCACCACACCGTCCAAGCCCTACACCGAAGATACGCTGCTGTCTGCTATGGAACGGGCCGGGGCCGAGGATATGCCGGAGGACGCCGAGCGCCAAGGTTTGGGAACCCCGGCAACCCGCGCTTCCATTCTGGAAAAGCTGGTGCAGATGGGCTTTGTGGAACGCAAAGGCAAGCAGCTACTTCCCACCAAGGACGGCCACAACCTTGTGTGTGTCCTGCCGGATGTGCTGACTTCTCCCCAGCTCACGGTGGAATGGGAAACCAAGCTGACGGCCATTGCCAAGGGCGAGGCCGACCCGGAGGGCTTCATGGTAGGCATTGAGGAAATGACCCGAAACCTGATTTCCTGTTATTCGCAGATCAGCGAGGACGCGCAGAAGTTGTTTCAGGCCGAGCGTGTTGTTATCGGCAAGTGTCCCCGCTGCGGCGAAGCCGTCTACGAGGGCAAGAAAAACTATTACTGCGGAAACCGGGCCTGCCAGTTTGTCATGTGGAAGAATGACCGATTTTTTGAGGAACGAGGCAAGACGTTCACCCCGAAGATCGCCGCCGCGCTGCTCAAAGACGGAAAAGCAAAGGTAAAGGGCCTGCGCTCCATGAAAACCGGCAAAACCTACGACGGGACGGTGCTTTTGGCCGATACCGGCGGGAAGTACGTCAACTACCGCGTGGAGAAAAAGAGCTGACGGAGTAACGTAGCAAGCATCGGAAGTGTAGCCACACTTCCGATAAATCCCTGACCCGGCCACCCTGCCGGGCCGGGGATTTTGCTTGTTGGGGAAAGCCCCAAACCCCTACACTCTTACAATTTACAATTATCTTGTTTCAAATATAAGTTTGTACTGATATAATAAAAAATAAAACATAAGAGAGTTGGGGTAAGTTATGCAGGAAATGACACATAGGCACACCCGCGAATTGGATGTGTTTTACAACGAGCATAGCGATGCTTGTACGAATTGTGGAAGAAGATTTCAAAACGGTATGTGTGCACATTTGGGATATGATACAGAAAGAAATCCTGTTGTCCTTTGTGATGATTGCGCATATTTGCTATCAGAAACCGTAGTTCGTTATCATTGGACAGAACCAGAATACGAAAAAGTTGCGCCAGAATCTAAACTTTGGCGTTACATGGATTTAAGCAAGTTCCTTTCGATGATTGGTAAAAAGACACTATACTTTGCATCTGCGGAATCATTTGAGGATATATTTGAGGGTGCAAAAGGCACATTGGAGCGGAAAGAAAAATGGGACGCATTTTATCTTGATTTTTTTAGAGAAGCAATTCAAACTGCGCCCGGCATGAAACCAGAAGATTTAACAGACGAATACATTGAGGAAAATACAACACGTTTGTTATCCGAGTTGAACGCCAGTGGAAATGCCCGAAGGAAACATACATTTATAAGTTGTTGGCATTGTAACGAATCTGAATCGGAAGCAATGTGGAAATTGTACTCAACAAATGTGAACAATGCACTTGCGATTCAAACTACATACCAACAGTTGTACGAGGCTCTTGACAAAGACCCCGCAATAGAAATTGGGAAAGTCAAATATATTGATTTTTCCAAAAGATTTTCTTCCGCAAATGGTTCGTTCTGGTATAAACGAAAAGCATTTGAACACGAGAGAGAAGTACGCGCTATTATCACAAGTCATCAAGCACATAGCGGTATAGAAAAAGCCGTCGATCTTGAGAAGCTAATTTCGGCAGTATACATTTCTCCTTATGCGCCAAAATGGTTTGAGGACGTGGTGCGTGATGTAATGCAAAAATATGAATTGAATAAACCCCTATATTATTCAGAGATGTTAAAAACACCATTCTATTGATATTTCAATTAAAAGGTTTAGCAGGAAATCTTTCAAAGGTTTCCTGCTTTTCTTATGCCATTTTTCAGAAAGGAGCGACAAATGAGCGAAGTATTTTCTATCCTGCTGCATAACCGACAGCGTTATAAGCAAGGCAAAGAGGGCCTTTGGTTTTCTTTGCCGACCACAACCGAAAAGCTGCAAGCAGCCCTGCGGGAAATCGGGATCAGTGCCGACAATCCGCAGGACTTTTTCTTGTACGGCTACCGAAGCCCGCAGGAGCGTCCCGTTAAGCTGCCCCGCGATCTGGTGCTGTCCGCCGATGTGGACGAGCTGAACTTCCTTGCCGCGAGGCTGGAAAAGCTGGACGCTGCCGAGCTTGCGGAGCTGAACGCCGCCCTGACAAGCCCGCAGAGCGATTTTCACAGTATCGGCCAGATTATCGACTACCCAGACAACGTGGACTACTTTGTGCATCTGCCGGATGTCACCGGCACGGGCCAGTTGGGTGACTACTACCTGAACCGTTCCGGCATGGTGGATATGCCGGAGGAATGGAAAGCGGGAATTTTCCTGCCCCGTTTCGGCCTGCATATTGCCAATACGGAGCATGGTGTTTTCACCGATTACGGCTATCTGGTGAAAAGCGGCGACGAGTGGCAGCGTGTCCATGAGGGCCAGCCGGTGCCGGAGGAATACCGTGTGATGGCCTATCCCGCGCCGGAAATTCTGCGGGACGAGGCCCCGGCCCGGACGGTGCAGCCAGAGGTAGCGCCCACCGCCGAAGCTGCGGCCCCGCCGCCCGTCGTCCCCATTATTCTCAACAGCCAGAACAGCGCCGACCGCATGAAAGAAATCACCGACCGGCTGGAAACCGGCATACAGGAGCTTTTCGAGAGTGAACGCTACACAGCCTATCTCACCTCTATGGCGAAGTTCCACAGTTACAGCTTCAACAATACGCTGCTGATCGCCATGCAGGGCGGCCAGCTTGTGGCTGGCTACAACAAGTGGCGGGACGATTTTCACCGCAATGTGAAGCGGGGCGAGAAAGGCATCAAAATTCTGGCTCCGGCTCCCTACAAGGTGAAAAAGGAAATGCCGAAGCTGGACGAACAGGGTCAGCCGGTCATGGACAAGGACGGCAAGCCTCTGACCGAAGTACAGGAAACGCAAGTTCCGGCGTTCAAAATCGTGTCTGTCTTTGATGTGAGCCAGACCGAGGGCGAACCGTTGCCATCTATCGGTGTGGACGAGCTGGCCGGAAATGTGGAGCAATACGAGGACTTCTTCAAGGCACTGGAACAGACTTCCCCCGTGCCGATGGCCTTTGAGGACATCCCCGGTGGTTCTCACGGCTACTACCACCTGACGGAAAAGCGGATCGCCATACAGGAGAACATGAGTGAGCTGCAAACTTTGAAAACAGCCATCCATGAGATTGCCCATGCCAAGCTCCACGCCATTGACCCGGACGCCCCTGTGACCAAGCAGGCCGACCGGCCCGACAGCCGCACCCGCGAGGTGCAGGCCGAGAGCGTGGCCTATGCCGTCTGCCAGCACTACGAACTGGACACGTCCGACTATTCCTTTGGGTATGTGGCTGGTTGGAGTTCCGGCAAAGACCTGAAAGAGCTGCGGGCGTCCCTTGAAACCATCCGGGCCACCGCCCATGAGCTGATTACCACCATCGACGGCCACCTTGCCGAGCTTCAGCAACAGCGGCAGGCGCAGCAGGCCGTGGAGCAAACTGTGGAACAGGCCGCCGAGCAGCCTGCCCCCGACAGTGTGTTTTCCAAGCTGCCCCCGGAACAGCAGCAGGAAATGACCGACAGTGTAAAGGCCATGCTGCAAACCCTGATTGACGCCGATGTGAAATCAACCGGCGAGGTGACGCAAGGCACGTTAGACGCCATTCAGACACAGGGCTTTGTCCTTTCCGGCGACGGGACGCTGCAACGGGCCGAGGCCCAGCCGGAGCCGCAGCCGTGGAATGGGATTGACGGCCTTTTGAACAACAAACCCATTATGCCGGAGGCCACCCCCACGGAACGGGCCAACGCCCTGATCGACTGGGCCGAGCGCAACGGACAGCGCATGGGCAACGAGGAACGCCGGTTGATCGTGGAGTACGCCGAGGCCGTGGACAACACAGACAAGGTGATTGCCCTTATCAATGAGTTTTGCGAACATGGCTATGAAATGCAGCACGGCCATGTGGACGAGCTGGTGAAAAGCCGGATTGACCGGGAAATCGCAGAGGCCAAGGCCGCACAGCAGCCCACCCTTGACCCCGCGGCAGAGCCGGTTGTGACGATCCTTTTCACCGAAAGCCCCGATCTGGAAATGGGCCAGCAAATGCCGCTGCATGAGGCCGACGCCCTGTTTGCCCGGCTGGACGCAGAACATCGGGGCGGCGGCTACTATGATAAGACCGACTTCCGCATTGATTTCACATTCCAAGGAGAGCCGCACAGCTATTCCGGGCGGCAGGATTTTGGCGACCGGGACGGTTCCCTGATTGAGCATATCCGGGAGTATCAGACCTTTTATCTGAACGATGAAAAATGGAAAGACCATTTGACCCGGCAGGGCGGCCCGGAGGCGTGGGCGGAGGACCACGCCAGCCGAGAAGCCTTTCTCACCGAGATCATCCCCTACATGGAGCTGCATTGCAACCTGTCCCGGCTGGAACAGGAGGCGCAGACCCGTTTGGCGTCCAGCGACACCCTGACGCCGGAGGAAACCGCCTACTATGGGGCGCTGGTGGACTACGCTATAGAGTGCCGTCCGCTGCTCAACCACGGAGAGCCTTTGCCGGAAATGCCGAAACTGACCGACTTCGACCAGAGCTTGCAGGACTACAAAGCGCAGGTGGAGGCGGAAATTGCACAGGAGGCCGCCGATGCCAGTATGACCGTGGAGGAATATGCGGCGGCTGGCTATGAGGCCCCGGTCCAGCCGCAGGAGGCCCAAGAGCCGCCCCAGCAGGAAACCCCGGAGCAACCGGCGAAGGAGCCTGCGGCGTCCGACTACTACTATTCCATCAATGAGGGCGCAGCCCGCCGTGCCAAGGAAATGAACAGCTTTTCTGACTACCAGCCCGGCAGCGCCACAGCCAAGTACCGGCATTATGTGGATAAAGCCTTTGCGCTGGCACAGGAACAGAAAAAGCGCGTCGATCCCATGTACCATGAGAAGATCGACAGTCTGCTTGACACCTATGCCCGGAAACTGGCCGTCAATATGAACCACGGCTATGAGATTGATGCCCGTGTTCCGTCCATTTTGATTGCCGGTGGTTCCAATTTCCCGGTACGCCAGAAAGAGAAACAGAACGCGGCCTGTGACAGCAATATGCAGGAATGGCAGTACATCCAAGGGCTGCTTGACAAAATCCGCAGCACCGGCATGGGCGGCATCCGGCAGGACGACCCGCAGGCCATTCCCAAGCTGCAAAAAAAGCTGGACGGTCTGGAAAAGGCGCAGGAAACCATGAAAGCGGTCAATGCCTATTACCGCAAACACGGTACGCTGGACGGCTGCCCGCACCTCTCTCCTGAAAACATCGAAAACCTGAAAGCGGATATGGCGTCCGGCTGGCACTATGAAAAGAAGCCGTTTCAGAGCTGGGAGCTGTCCAACAACAATGCGGAAATCCGCCGCGTCCGGCAGCGGATCGAAAGCCTGACCCGCGCAAGCGAAGTGGCCTATGTGGGCTGGGAATTTGACGGCGGCCATGTGGAGGCCAACAGGGATCAGGGCCGCTTGCAGGTGTTCTTTGACGGCAAGCCGGAAGCGGACGCCCGCCAGCAGTTGAAAGAGAACGGTTTCCGCTGGGTGCCGAGTGTGGGCGCATGGCAGCGGCTTTTGAACGACAATGCCTACCGTGCGTCGGACAGGATTGCTTGTATTCAGCCCCTTTCCGGCATCAAGCCCACGGAGCTGCAACGCAACAGCAGCCGGGAGCAGCGGGCGCAGATGGCACAGGATCAGACCGAGCCGGACTACTTCTACCGGGTACACGCCACCCCCAGCAGCGACAGCCGGGAAAACCTGTATATGCTGCAAGCCTATATTCCGCAGGACAACGGCAGGGCCAAGATCGGGGATATTCTCTACATCGGGACGCCGGAACGGTGTCGGGAGCTGATGGATCAGCTTAATACCGGGGAGCTGACGCAGGAGGCCGTCAATGAGCTGTATGCCAAGGAGCAGGAGCAGCCGGAACAGGAACCCACCCCGGAACAGGAACCGGCACCAGAGCCGGAGCCGGAACAAGAACCCGTGCAGGAGCCGGAAACCGCCCCGGCGCAGGAAGTTACTTCCGACGCCGAGCCGCAGGCAGCCCCCGCAAAACCCCTGACGGAGTTGCAGGAAAAGGCGCTGGAAATCGCTGACCGCTACAAAGGCCTGCCCTTGCAGGCTAAGATTGATGTGATCGCGCAGGCGTTTGGCTGTAAGACCGGCGAAATCCACACGTCCCCCTGTACTGGCAAATGGCGCGGCACCAGCGACATGACGATCCGTTTCGACAACGGCGCGTCCCTGTTTATCGGCAACCACCTGACGCCGAAAGCCAAGACGGTCAAGGTGCAGACGGAATGTGTCAACCGTACCTTAGTGCAGTACAACCCGGAGATCGTCAAGGCCACCAAGGAAGCGGCCCTGCCTGCGCTGTTGCAGCGGGAGGCCAAGGACAACGAGATCGCGGCCCAAAAGGGTTTGAAGCCCTACACGCTGCTCAATGTGGAATTTAACGAGGGAGCCGACGAAAAGACCGGCGGTTATATTGGCTGGTACTATGTGACGCTGGCCGTGGACGGCAAAATCTGTACCCATCTGGAAACGGGATTGAACCATGATATTGCCAGCGGCAAGGTGAGAGACACCCCCACACGGGCCGACTACTACCCAGCAGGAGCCTTGAAAGAGGCCGATGTGGACTACGTTCTCAATAACGTGGGCTTTTCCTCTGCATCCACCCTCTATACGGTGCCGCTGCGGGACGATGTGCGGGAACGTGCCGAAAAGACACTGGCCGAGCGCAGCGCCGCCGCGCCGGAGCAGGGCGACATCTTTGCCATCTACCAGATCAAAGGCGGGCCGGAAACACGGGATTATCGCTTTGAGGATTACGAGAGCTTGCAGGAAGCGGGGCTGGCCGTTGACCGGCAGAATTACGATCTGGTTTACACGGCCCCGCTGGACGGCAAAACCACGCTGGAGGACATTTACCGTACATTCAACCTTGACCGTCCCGCCGACTTCACCGGCCACAGCCTTTCCGTTTCCGACATTGTGGTGCTGACCCGCAGCGGCAAGGAGGAAGCCCACTACTGTGACAGCTTCGGCTTTACGCCGGTGCCGGAGTTCTTCTTGCAGCGGGAAAAGCAGCTTACACCACGGGAATTGCTGACCGGCGAGAGCATCCAGACCCCAAGGGGCAGCTTCCTTGTAACCGACATGAGCCGGGAGCAGTTGGAGGCCGCAGGCTATGGTTTCCATCACCAATCCGAGGACGGCAAGTATCTTATCATGGGCAACGGCACGGACGCCTTTGCCATTCCCGCCCAGCAGGAAAGCCCCATCAAGGCTGCTGAAATGACGACCGAGCAGAACTACAACATGATCGACGGCGTTCTGAACAATGCCCCGACCATGAGTGAGCTGGAAGCCAAGGCCAAAGCCGGGGAACAGATTTCCTTGTTTGACGTGGCCGAGGCAGCCAAGGCAGAGGCCCAAAAGCCCAAGCAGCCCCAGCGCCCGGCGCAGAAACAGAAAAAACCGTCCATCCGGGCGCAGCTCAAAGCCGCCAAGGAGGAACAGCAGAAGAAACCGCCGCAGCGGGAGAAAGCACAGGAATTGGAGGTGTGACACCATGAACAGGTTTGAGAATGTGGATGTTCTGGCCGCGCTGGAACAGCTCATGCGGCAGAACACCGCCTTTTATCGCAACGATTTTGAGATCGACAAGGAGATCATCGGGTGGGCCGCTGCCAGCGATAAGGCCGAGGACAAGACGCTTTTGTGGATGTCCCGCCCGTCCGGGACGTACTGTTTCCGGGAAAGTGATGTGTACCTGCAAGGCACCGCGCAACACAACACATGGAAGTTTTACGGGGAGCAGACCCGTGACCGGGTGCTGGCCTACGCCGTGGAGCTGACCGGCAAGGTGCGGGGTGTCATTCGCGGCAATCTCTATGAGCTGGACTATCCCCAGCACTTCCGGCACGTCGCAGCCGAGGCGGTACAGGCCGACAACATCATCCTGCACTATGAAAAGGGCGACCGGGAGCAGCCCGCCGGTCTGTACTTCGACGGACGGCCCGATCCCAATCTGGGGGCGTTCCTGCGGTATGAGGCCAAGCCCAATGAGCCGGAACACCTGCGGGAGCTGTTGCGGCATGAACAGAAAGGCCGGGCGCAGCTTGCGCCCGGCGACTTTAAGGCCCACGTCACGGCGCTGCATGACAGCATGATTTTGGCCGAGGCGCAGCGGATCGTGGCCGGACTGAAAGATCTGTCCGCCCCCAACAGCCCCAACAAGATGCATTTCATGGTGGAGCTGTCCCCATACTTTGTGCAGATCGCGTCCAGCAAGGACACTGACCGGCTGTTTTCCATGCTGCCCTATCAATCCCTATGCTTTACCGGCATGAAAGACCGGCGCGGCGTCTATGCCGTGATCGGCAAGGACGAGAACCGGGACAAGAAGGTGCGGCGGCCCCGCGCCTCCATCCGAAAGCAGCTATCCAAAACCAAACAGGCCCAGGCCCCGAAAAAGGCCCCGGCCAGAAGCAAGTCAAACGAATTGGAGGTATGAGAAATGTATTTTACCGTGGAGGAAGAAAACCTGATCTGTCTGTACCACAAAAGCGACCGGCGCAGGACGGCGGCGGCTGTCCGGGCGGCTATGCCGGATATGGACGAGGAAATGCGGGCGCTGGCCCGCCAGACCGCCGACAAGCTGGACGCCATGAGCGACGCTGACTTTGAGGCGCAGCGGTTCCAGTTTACGGACGAGTAATCAAGCAAAAAGCGAAGCGCCGGGCGCGGGGGCTGTTTGGCCTCTGCGTCCGGCGCTTTTTTAATTGGGATATACTATTTATCGTTATCCTTTTCATTCTTTTTATTTTTTCTGTCCTGCCGATACTTTTTGCTCCAAAAAGTACCCGCCAGTGAACAGCCTCCACCTAAAAGAAGCACGACAATCAAAACTAAAATCCAAAAATCATTCATTGCAAAGTCCTCCTGTTAAAATCTAGCTTTGTTTTATTTTATCATTTTGCATGATGCTTGTCTATATGTAAGTGTTCTGTTGTGTATGTCTGCTACACAAAATAGTTCATGCAACAAAAACATTGCACTAAGTTCTTATCCCGGACGTTTTTCATGCCTGTTCCATCGGAAAGTCCGGCAGTTTTTCCAGCAGCTTCATAATAAGGTGCTGTTTCATATCTTCATCAACGGCCAGCTCGTCAATGAAAGGGGCGTAGTGCTTTATCACCTTTTCCGTGGCCCACTTCTCACCGGCGACGGCGGCCTTGATCGTGGCGTAGTCCAATAGCGTTTCCTGGCTGTCCATCCCGTCCACTCCTGTCCTTGATTATCGTCCTGTCCAGCATACCACAGAAGCGCCAGGAATACCAGGGGCGGAAAGATTTTCCTACGCATTTAGAACCCCGTTCTGGCGGGGATTTGATAATCTGTCCTGCCTCCCCGCCGACCATGCCAAAAAAGCCTTGAAATGGCGGTGATTTTACCGGCCTAAATGCGTAGAGTGCAGGTTCAGTTTTGATGGAGCCTTTCAATAATGCTGCTTTTGGCAAACTGTCGATAAAGAATTGTGGGGATAATCACCGTTAAACAAATAAGGAACGGATAAACAATCAACATCGGCCAAATTACAAAGTGATAGGTGAAGAACCAAAAGCTGCTTGCTATCGCCTGCACAATAACGAGGGAGAACAGCACCCCAACAATCAACGAGGCTATAATTGTCCCCACAGCATAATACAACCCCTCATAGGACAACATCTGCTTGAGCTGTCTGCCTGTCATGCCAATACTTTGTAGCATAGCAAATTCTTTTTGCCGCGTAATAATGCTTGTCAATACCGAATTGATGAAATTTACTATGCCGATCAGACCGATAATAACGCTTAAAGCACCGCCGATTGTAATAATAAGGGATGTCATGCTATGAAAGGACTGAACGTAAGTTTCTTTCGATTCATAGTCCATGCTCGGCTCAATGTTTTCCACATAGTTGCTTAGAAAGCTGCTCATGTCGCTGTCCATTCCGTCCTTAACATTGAACGGAAAACTTACCAAAAGGAGATTGAGGCAGAGCGGCTTGAACTGTTCTGTGGGCAAATAAAAACGTGCCGCGCCCGTGTTTCGTTCTGTATCGGTATTTTCATTGATAAGAACTTTTGCCATAACGGTAAGGTCAAAGCTGTTATCCAGTGTACCGGCTAACCCGTTCATCTTCCAGTGATGAAAGGTGATCGTATCTCCGACATGGATAGATGGATTGTCAATTATATTCCCATTGTCATCCATTGTAAGCGCGTACAGCGTGTATTTTCCCGTTTTAAGAGCATCCCAATCAATTTCGCCCTCGACTACATCCATCGAGCTTAGAAGAAAATCGTCTGCCCCATACAGAGCAATAAGAGGATTTCCATATTCGTCCTTGTTGTAATTTGTTACGGCGTCTGTTTCAGCGGAAAATCTTTCTTCTGTCACCTTGCTGGAATATAGTCTGCCGCCATCCTCGTAGGCGTCCTGTTGTTGGACAGCATTGATAAAGGTTTCGGACAAGTATGTTTCGCTGCGGGCGAAGTTATAGTTGAAATAGTCTGCGGAAGAAATGATAAAATCCTTGTTTAAGAACTTCTCAACATACTTATCAATATCAAAACCACTGGATAGAGTAAATACGGTGTTAAACAGTACCAGGCTCAATGTCATAGACACGATTACAAGGATCGTTCGTTTTCGATTTCTCCCCAAATTTGCCAAGGCCATCCGATGAATTTTTGCGCCGCTGGTTGATTTTTTTACAGCCAGACGGTTCTTTGTTTGAAATGCGCCTGCGTCATTTTCTGTGTAGCGGATAGCTTCAATCGGTGAGATTGCACCTGCGATCTTAGCCGGTTTTCGCACACTGATAGAAACAGTAACAAAAGCAAAGATAGCCGAGCCAATGAATATCAGCGGATTTACTGTCACCACAACGCCAGCGTCGGAAGTATAAGTTGTGCCGTTCATCAGAGCCGGAACTAAAGCGCGGCCAATAAAAAAGCCGATAATCAGGCCAATGGGGATACCTACCGCAGACAGAAGCAGGGCCTGTTTGTTGATAATCTTTTTGATCTGCCGCCTTGTGGTTCCCAATGTTTTAAGCTGCCCGTAGGACTGAATATCTTGAATAACAGAGATTTGAAAAATATTGTAGATAATCAAATAGCCTGTTGCCATAATCGCGAGTATTCCCACAATACCGGCAATAAACAGGGCGGAATTTTCACTGATAGGGCTGCTTTGATAAGCGGGACTGACACGGGCGACAATATAGTTTTCGTCTGTGGGCTGTCCTCCAAGCGTGTCACAGGTGTAGCCGGTTTCTGTAAGGAGCTGCTGCAATTTTTCTTCTACGGAGCCGCTGCCACGGAACATGATATACGCCGTCACAATGCCAGAATAATCATTGTCCACAGGATAGGTATAGGTGAGTAAGTCGGCATGGCTATCTATAAAGGCTTTCGATACGATAATACGCCCGATATTACTTAGGCTGTCTGTTTCCCAAAAGCCGCACAGTGTAAAATCAGTTGTGTACTCCTTGCCCTTGATTTCATAATCAAGGGTGACTGTCGCGCCGATTTCAGCCGGAACCCCCAATGCCTCTAATGTCTTTGTGTCGGCTATGATCTCATTTTCAGCTTCGGGGCGGTGTCCTGTTGTCGGCTCGTATCTGGCAAATTCCAACGCGGTATCATCCATATACCACATATCAGAACGCCATTTCGCAAGCCCCGGATTGTTAAGATGGTAAGAAACCGCCTTTGTATAGGCAATTCGGTCAATCAATTCGTTGCCCTTTACATCATCAAAAACTTCGTCACTAATGTAGTTGAGAACAGCTTGACCGTCCCCGCCCATCTTTCGGATATTTTGGTCTTGTACCGTATCAATTAAACCGGAACCCAGTGTGAAGATCGTTGTGAACAAGACGGTTGTAAGAATAATGGCAACAATAGCAATGATATTCCTGCTTTTGCTGGCCTTAAAGTACCGCCTGGACAATTTCTTAATAATGGGTCTGTTATTATTGCCAAATAAAATATCGTTCATTTTCAACACCCCCTCATTCAGAAATTTTCCCATCCTCAATACGGACGATCCGATCCGCGAGCTGGGCGATCTCGTTGTTATGGGTAATCATTACAAGGGTCTGGTGAAATTTCTGGCTGCTTACTTTCAGCAGGCCAAGAACATCACTGCTTGTCCGGCTGTCAAGGTTGCCCGTCGGCTCGTCCGCCAGCACAATCGCCGGTTTCGATACCAGAGCGCGTGCAATCGCCACGCGCTGCTGCTGGCCGCCGGAGAGATTATTCGGCATATTGTTCAGCCTATCTTCCAGGCCCAACATCCGAACAACTTCCTGCATATAGTTTTTGTCCACCTGATCGCCGTCCAATTCCACCGGCAGAACAATGTTTTCATAGACATTGAGGACAGGGACAAGATTGTAGTTCTGAAAGATAAAGCCGATTTTCCGTCTGCGGAAAATAGTAAGCTGCTCGTCTTTCAGGGTGGACAGGTCTTTTCCATCCACAATGACCTTGCCGGAAGTAGGGACATCCAAACCGCCGATCATGTTCAGCAGCGTGGATTTACCGCTGCCGG